>Ga0081528_100029_pt1 | contig 132236 bp, 114 predicted proteins | sample HotLakmasection4_FD_71011 | JGI IMG/M metagenome (GOLD analysis project Ga0081528, IMG submission 71011) | Hypersaline microbial mat communities from Hot Lake, Washington, USA - Section #4 (SPADES assembly) (version 2) | ecosystem: Environmental > Aquatic > Non-marine Saline and Alkaline >...
CGTCGGCGAGGGAACCGAAGCTGACGGGGGTCGGCGGCGGGGCGAAGCCCGCGCCCAGCCGGTCGAGGCCGGCGAGCTTGGCGTGCGGGATGGCGAGCCCGTCGCCGATCCCGGTGGTGCCGAGCTTCTCGCGCTCGAGCAGCGCCTCGAGGACGGGCCCGGCTTCGAGCGCTTGAGCCTCGGCGACGCGTTCGGCCAGCGTGCGGAGCACTTGTCGTTTGCTGGACGCCTTGAGGTCGAGAACGACGCCACCGGGGCTCAAGACATCGGAGAGTTCGATCATGCAGAACCTTCCACGCCGAGGAGCGTGACGGAGTGCGCGGCGGCCGGCGGGCCGGACGCCGTGTCACGACCGGACATCGTTGCACCGTCCGGCGGCGCCGGACGGCTGCCCGCCGGGTCGCGCTGCGGCCGTTTGCGCGTTGCCGCAGCCGCTGTCAAGCGGCGCCGGACGCTCATGGCCAAAGCTTCAGCATGCGGCAAAAAACCCGTCTCCGTACCGTTCGGGGTTCATCGGGCCATGGCCTTGCTGCGGCGTCGTTGCATCGAGGAAGCGATGCCCATGGCCTCCCGGTATTTGGCGACCGTGCGCCTGGCGATCACGATACCGTCCTCGCCGAGCCGGCCGACGATCTGGTCGTCGGAGAGCACGGCGCGCGGGTCCTCCTGGCGGATCATCGACTTGATCTTCTGGCGGATCACCTCGGCGCTGTGGTCGGCAGCCCCGTCCTTGCCGGCGATCGCGGTGGAGAAGAAGTATTTGAGCGGGAAGGTGCCGTGCGGGGTCGCGGCGAACTTCTGGTTGGTGGCCCGGCTCACCGTGCTCTCGTGCAGACCGGTGGCCGCCGCGATGTCGCGCAGCACCAGGGGCTTGAGCGCCTTCGGCCCGTCGGCGAGGAAGGTGTGCTGGCGGGCGAAGATGGCCTGGCCCACCTTGAGGATGGTGCGCGAGCGCTGATCGAGCGCCTTGGCGAGCCAGGTCGCGTTCTGATAGCGCTCCTGGACGAACTCCTTCTGGCGGAGGTCGAGGCCGCTCTTGCCGAGCTCGGCGTAGTAGCTGCTGTCGACCACGAGCTTCGGCAGGGCGTCGTTGTTGAGCTCGATCCGCCACTGATCGGGGCCGCTGCGGAAGACGACGATGTCGGGCAGGATGGCGGTGGTGGGCTCGGCCGGGAAGCGGTGACCGGGGCGCGGATCGAGCGCCTTGAGCTCGGCCACCATCTCCTCGAGGTCCTCGCGATCGACCGCACAGAGCCGCAACAGCGCCGGCCAGTCGGCGCGTGCGAGGAGCGGCAGATTGGCCAGAAGGCGGCGCATCGCGGGATCGAGACGGTCCTGCTCGGCCAGCTGCAGGGCGAGGCACTCGGCGAGGTCGCGGGCGCCGACGCCGGTCGGCTCGCAGCGTTGCAACAGCGCGCGCGCCGCGGCGACGCGCTCGATGCTCGCCCCCATCCGCCGGCCGATTTCGGTGTCGTCCTCGCGCAGGTAGCCCTCGTCGTCGAGCCAGTCGACGAGGGCGACGGCCAGGCTGCGGTCCTCGGCCTCGGCTCGCAGCATGCCGAGCTGGCGGCGCAGCGTCTCGCGCAGGCTCGGCGGCTCGCTGAACCGCTCCTCCAAGCCGTGCCGCTCCTCGCTGCCGGCGGTCGCCTGGCGCCTGGTGTGCAGCTGCTGGTCGAGGGCCATCGGTGCGCGCGGCTGCTCCCAGTCACCGGCATTGTCCCCGGTGGCGTCCGCGGCACCGGGGCGCAACGCCGGGGGCGGCTCGAGCGAGGCTCGCTCGGTGGTGGGCGGGGCGGCCACGCTGCGGGTCTCGGCAAGGTCCAGAAACGGGTTCTCCGCCACCTCGCTCTGCAGCGTGCCGACCAGCTCCTGGTTCGACAGCTGCAGGAGACGGATCGCCTGCTGCAGCTGCGGCGTGAGCACCAGGCTCTGGGTCTGCCGCACATCGAGGCGAAGGCCGAGTGCCATGGTGCTGTCCTCAGCGCCCGGCCGGCGCCGGGGCGCTGCCGGCGGGGCGCCGATCGCCGGCAGCACTGATCGGTCGTTCGGCGAAGCGGTCCATGCGCTCTGTCGGCTCTGCCATATCCCGGTCTCAGCGCTCGAAGCTGTCGCCGAGATAGACCCGGCGGACATCGGGGTCGGCGATGATCTCCTCGGGGCTGCCCTCCTTGATGACGACGCCGTCGGCGAGGATGTAGGCGCGGTCGATGATCGCCAGGGTGTCGCGGACGTTGTGGTCGGTGATCAAGACGCCGATGCCGCGCGTCTTGAGGTGGCCGACGAGGTGGCGGATGTCGGCGACGTTCAGAGGATCGATGCCGGCCAAGGGCTCGTCGAGCAGGATGTAGCGGGGATCGGAGGCCAGCGCCCGGGCGATCTCGCAGCGCCGCCGCTCGCCGCCGGAGAGCGTGCTCGCCGGAGCATCGGCCAGATGGGTGAGGCCGAACTCGGTCAAGAGCTCGGCGAGGCGGCGGCGGCGCTGCACTTTGTCCGCGACCCGGACCTCGAGCACCGCCTGGATATTCTGCGCCACGCTCAGGCCGCGGAAGATCGAGGCTTCCTGCGGCAAGTAGCCGATGCCGAGGCGGGCCCGGCGGTGCATCGGCAGCTCGGTGACGTCCTGGCCGTCGAGAATGACCCGCCCGCCGTCGACGGCGACCAGCCCGGTGACCATGTAGAAGCTGGTCGTCTTGCCGGCACCGTTGGGGCCGAGCAGCCCCACGGCCTCGCCGGGCGAGATCTGGAAATGCACGTCGCGCAGCACGGTGCGGCCGGCATAGACCTTCCTCAGGCCCCTGGCTTCGAGCTTGCCCGCCGGCAAGTCGGCCCGGCGGTCTGCTGCCGCATCGGCTATCAAAAAAGGTGCCGCCGGTCGCTCGGCGAGGCCGGTCGCAGCATCGCTGCCGGGACGTCGGCGGGTGGCGGCATCGAGGTCGAGATCGGTCGCCATGCGCTCAGCCTTCGTCTTCGGCCGACGGGCGAAACAGGGCCCGGACCCGCTCGCCGGCCGGCCGATCGGGCATGCTGGTCATGGTCGCGAGCTGGCGCTCGACGTCGATCTCCAACCGATCGCCGCGGATCACGTTGGCGTCGCGGGTCAAGACGACATTGCCGGCGAGCTCGATCATCGCACCCGTGACGTCGTAGAACCCCTCGTCGCCGACCGCGGTCTCCTCGGCCGAGGCGATGGTGACGTTGCCCTCGACCTCGATCCGGCGGATCGCCTGACCGTCGATGCCCGCCTCGCCGAGCTGGTAGTAGACGACGAGCCGATCGGCACGCAGCAGCATCTCGCCCTGCTCGGCCAGCACGTTGCCGAGAAAGACGGCGCGGGCCTCGGCCTGCTCGACGGTCAGCCGGTCGGCGACGATCTCGATCGGCAGGCTGGCATCGTGGCTGCCGAGGCCGCCGCCGGCCGGCTGGGCAACGGCGAGCGCGGGCGCCCAGGCGGTCGTCGCCAGGCAGGCCGCTGCGCCGGTGCGGGTCGCCCAGCGCCGCATCAGGCGATCCCGGCGCGCAGACAGTCGTGGAGGTGGATGGCCCCCACCGGCACGCCGTCGCGAACCACGAAGAGCACGGTGACCGCGTTGCGGTTCATGGTGGTCAGCGCCTCGACCGCCAGCACGTCCGGGGCGATGGTCAACGGCCCCTCGGTCATCAGCTCGCCGGCCGTGCGGTGCAGAAGATCGGGGCCCATCCGCCGGCGGATGTCGCCGTCGGTGACGATGCCGAGCAGCCGGCCGTCGGCGGCCGCCACGCCGACACAGCCGAGGCATTTCTCGGTCATGACGACCAGCGCCTCGCTCATCGGGCAGTCGGGTGCGACCAGCGGCAGGTCGCCGGCGCCGCGCATCAATTGCTCGACCCGCATCAGCTGGCTGCCGAGCTTGCCGCCCGGGTGGAAGACCGCGAAATGCTGGGGCGTGAAGCCCGCACTCTGCAAGAGGGCGACCGCGAGCGCGTCGCCGAGGGCGAGCATCGCGGTCGTCGAGGTGGTCGGGGCGAGGCCGAGCGGGCAGGCTTCGGCGAACTCGGGCAGGACGAGGGCGACCTCGGCCTCGCGGCCGAGCGTGCTGTCCGGCTTGCCGATCATCGCGATCAGCGGGATGGCGAAACGGCGGGTATAGAGGATCAGGTCCTTGAGCTCGGCGGTCTCGCCCGAGTTGGAAAGTGCCAGCACGGCGTCCTTGGCGGTGATCATGCCGAGATCGCCGTGGCTCGCCTCGCCCGGATGGACATACATCGCCGGCGTGCCGGTCGAGGACAGGGTTGCGGCGATCTTGCGCGCGATGTGGCCGCTCTTGCCCATGCCGGTGCAGACGACCCGGCCCTCGAGGCCGCGCACCAGGTCGACCGCTCGGGTGAAGGCACCGTCGAGCGTGCGGGCGAGGGTGGCAAGGGCCGCGGCTTCGAGCTCCAGAACCTTGCGGGCGTGCTCCAGGATAGCGGTACCGCTCACCGCGGGTGTCGGCCGGCTCTCGCTCTCGCTCTCGCTCTTCGCCTGGTCGTGGCCGCGATGCCGCGCTTTCGGGCCGTCCTGCAATGCCGGCTGGCTCACAGCGTGGCTCCTCGTCTTGGTTGGCCGGTCCGCATGCGGGCCGGCATCGATCGCTGCAGCGTTCCGCCCGGGCAGCGGGTGCGGGGCGGCACCGAAGGGTGTGATCCCGGCCTGCGCACCGCACAGGGCGGACTATGCGCCGTGGTCACCGCCGGGTCAATCAGGGCAGGATGGCGCATCCGGCGACGCTCGGAGCGGAGCGGCTCAGGCATGCGCGAAGATGTCGACATCGGGCCAGCCGGCGAGATCGAGGTCGACCCGGGTGGGCAGAAAGTCGAAGCAGGCCCGGGCCAAGGTGCTGCGCGCCTCGCGTTCCAGCATGCTCTCCAGCTTCGCCATCAGGGCGTGCAGGTGGAGCACGTCCTGGGCGGCGTAGCGCTGTTGCGCCTCGCTCAAGCTCGCAGCACCCCAGTCCGAGCTCTGTTCGGCCTTGGAGAGGTCGATGCCCAAGAGCTCGCGGCAGAGATCCTTGAGGCCGTGGCGGTCGGTATAGGTGCGCACCAGCCGGGAGGCGATCTTGGTGCAGAAGACGGGCGTCGCGCGGATGCCGAGATGGTGCTGCAGCACCGCGACATCGAAGCGGGCGTAGTGGAACAGCTTGAGCCGGGCGGGATCGCCGAGCTGGGCCGCGAGCCGGGGTGCCTCGGTGATACCCCGGGCGAGCTGGACCAGGTGTGCCGTGCCGTCGCCGCTGGAGAGCTGGACCACGCAGAGCCGGTCGCGCCGTGGCTCGAGGCCCATGGTCTCGCTGTCGACCGCGATCACCGGCCCGAGATCCAGTCCTTCCGGCAGGTCGTTCTGGTGGACGGTCACGGACATCGACAAGGCACCCTCGAAAGCTGTCCCGCCGGCTCGGTCGCAACCGTGGTGCGCCGTCCCGACGAACGACGTTCGCTGTAGCCCGGCCAGGGTAAAATTTGCGTTAAAACCACGGTGGGATGGTGCCCAGGAGAGGACTCGAACCTCCACGACCAGAAGGTCACTAGCACCTGAAGCTAGCGCGTCTACCAGTTCCGCCACCTGGGCCCGCTGCCGTTGCGGCACGGCACGCTGCATCTATGAAGGAAAGGATCGGTCGTCAAGCGTGCTGCGTCGCGGGCGGGACGCTGCCGGGTCCGGCGGCTGCCCGTCGTCGGCACCGGCAGCCGGCTGTCGACAAGCGCCGTGCCGCGACTTACCTGCTGCTCAGGCCTGCTGCTCAGGCCTGCCGATCAGAACGCCGGTCGCGAAAGCCAAAGCAGAGGAGCGGGAGATGCGCAACGAGGTGGTCACGATATTCGGCGGCACCGGTTTCGTCGGGCGCCACCTGGTCGATCGGCTGGCCCAGGCCGGGGCGACGCTGCGGGTGGTGACCCGCGATCCCGATCGCGCGGGCTTCCTGCGGCCGAAGGGCGATGTCGGGCAGATCGCCATCCTGCCGTTCGCCGACGATGCGGCCGGGCTCGAGAAGCTGGTCGAGGGCTCGACCGGTGTGGTCAATCTGCTCGGCATTCTGTTCGAGAAGAAAGCCGGCGACTTCATGCGCGTGCATCGCGACACGGCGAAGCGGATCGCCGAGGCGGCCGCGGCGACCGGCGTGCGCCGGCTGGTGCACATGTCGGCGATCGGGGCGGACCCTGCCGGCGAGGCGCTCTACGCGCAGAGCAAAGGCGAGGGTGAGGCCGCGGTGAAGGCGGCTTTCCCGAAGGTCTCGATCATCCGGCCGTCGATCGTCTTCGGCCCCGGGGACGGGTTTTTCGCCCGCTTCGCCCAGATGAGCGTGTTGTCGCCGTTCCTGCCGCTGATCGACGGCGGCACCTCGCGCTTTCAGCCGGTCTACGTCATGGATGTCGCCGAGGCCGTCGCCCGCTGTCTGGAGAGCGACGCGCACCAGGGCAAGACGTTCGAGCTCGGCGGCCCCGAGACCAAGACCTTCGCCGAGCTCTTGCGGTTCATCCTGGAGACGGTGAACCGTCGCCGGCTGTTGCTGCCGCTGCCGAGCTCGATCGCCGAAATCCAGGCCCGGTTTCTGGAGAAGCTGCCGACGCCGCCGCTGACCCGCGATCAGCTGAAAATGCTGAAGAAGGACAACGTGGTGAGCGAGGGGGCTCTGACGCTGCACGATCTCGGCATCGAGCCCACGCCGTTCGAGGTGATCGTGCCCGGCTATCTCGCCCCGTTCAGCCGCCCGCGGCGAGCGCGTGCGGTCGCCTGACAAATAGTCGCGAAGCGAGACTAATTTTGTCGATCGGGCTGTCCGATCGGCGTTTTCGCGGCTCGTTCGGGGCCTTGCCGAAAAAAAGAAGTCACGCATCGTGACCAGTGCCGGATTCGCCTCTGGACGGGCGGCCCATGCGCCCTTAAACATGAAGGCTCCGCCACCATTCTGACGACGTGGAGCCGGCCGGCGGTCGGTTTCGCTGTTCTGCGCGCTCATGAGCGTTCAGGCAGACCCCGGGGCAGGGTGGCTCGACAGGAGGATGTGCCATGGCGGCCAAGATGATGCAGTTCACCGATGTGCCGAAGGCGATGCCGGCCAAGCGGCCGGCCCCGGACCGGGCAGCCGATTTCGACGAGATCTACGGGCGCTACGACGAGGACAAGGCGGCCGAGCAGGCATCGCGTTGCGAACAGTGCGGCATCCCCTTCTGTCAGGTCCACTGTCCTTTGCACAACAACATCCCGGACTGGCTGAAGCTCACCGCCGAGGGGCGGATGGAAGAGGCCTTCGAGGTCGCCTCGGCCACCAACAACATGCCCGAGATCTGTGGCCGCATCTGCCCGCAGGACCGCCTGTGCGAGGGCAACTGCGTGATCGAGCAGGCGGGGCACGGCACGGTCACGATCGGGGCGGTCGAGAAGCACATCGTCGATCACGCTTTCGACCAGGGCTGGGTGAAGCCGGTGGTGCCGTTGCGCGAGCGGCCGGAGAGTGTCGGCATCATCGGTGCCGGGCCGGCCGGTCTCGCCGCTGCCGAGGAGCTCAGGAAGAAGGGCTATCAGATCCACGTCTACGACCGCTACGATCGGATCGGCGGGCTGTTGATCTACGGTATTCCGGGCTTCAAGCTGGAAAAGCCGATCGTCGAGCGCCGGGCCGAGCTGTTGCGCGCGGGCGGCATCGACTTTCACCTGAACTGCGACATCGGTGCCGAGGGGGCACCCGGCTTCGCCGAGCTGCGCGAGCGGCACGCGGCGGTGCTGGTGGCGACCGGGGTCTACAAGGCGCGTGCCCTGATGGCACCCGGCGTCGGGCTCGGCGGCGTGGTGCCGGCGCTCGACTACCTGACCGCCAGCAATCGCAAGGGCCTCGGTGACGCCGTACCGGCGTTCGACAGTGGTGCCCTCGACGCCAAGGGGCGCCACGTGGTGGTCGTGGGCGGTGGCGATACCGCCATGGACTGCGTGCGCACCGCCGTCCGCCAGGGGGCGGCCTCGGTCAGCTGCCTCTACCGGCGCGACCGGGACAACATGCCGGGCTCGATGCGCGAGGTGGCGAATGCCGAGGAGGAGGGCGTCGACTTCGTCTGGCTCTCCGCACCCGAAGCGTTCATGGGCGACGAGCGGGTCGAGGCGGTCCGGGTGCAGCGGATGCGGCTGGGCGCACCGGATGCGACCGGCCGCCGTTCGCCCGAGCCGGTGCCGGGCTCGAGCACCGACCGGCCGGCCGATCTCGTGATCGCAGCGCTGGGCTTCGATCCCGAGGATCTGGTGACGCTGTTCGGCGAGCCCGAGCTGCCGGTCACCCGCTGGGGCACCTTGAAGATCGACTGGGACACGATGATGACGGCGATGCCCGGGGTGTTCGCTGCCGGCGACATCGTCCGCGGCGCCTCGCTCGTCGTTTGGGGGGTGCGCGACGGCCGCGACGCGGCGACCGGCATTCACCGCTATATCCAGAGCGCGGCCGGCAAGCGCGACGCCGCCGTCCCGCTCAAGCTGGCTTCTTGAGGACGAATGCGATGACCGAGACGAACCCGCAAGCCGGCTTGGCGCACTACCGGCGCGAGCGGGCGAAGCTCGAGGCGCTGGGCTACGGGGGCCACGACTTCGAGCGTGACGCCTGTGGCGTCGGTTGCGTGGTCGCGATCGACGGGGCACCGAGGCGCGAGGTGGTGCTCGCCGGCATCGATGCGCTGAAGGCGGTCTGGCACCGGGGAGCCGTCGATGCCGACGGCAAGACCGGCGACGGCGCCGGCATCCACGTCCAGATCCCGCAGGAATTCTTCAAGGGGCGGATCAAGGGTCTGGCCGACGCCGACGGGCACATCGCCGTGGGCATGGTGTTCCTGCCGCGCAACAACCTCAACCAGCAGGAGGCCTGCCGGACGCTGGTCGAGAGCGAGATCCTGCGCTTCGGCTACGCGATCCGCGGCTGGCGGCAGGTGCCGGTCGACACCTCGGTGATCGGCGAGAAGGCGGCCGCCACCCGGCCCGAGATCGAGCAGATCATCATCGGCAACCCGCAGGAGCGCGACGACGAGCGGTTCGAGCGCGACCTCTACATCATCCGCCGGCGGATCGAGCGCCAGGCCTTGGCCGAGCACATCACCGAGTTCTACATCTGCTCGATGAGCTGCCGCTCGGTGATCTACAAGGGCCTGTTCCTCGCCGAGCAGCTGGCCACCTTCTATCCCGATCTGCAGGACGAGCGCTTCGTTTCCTCGTTTGCGATCTTCCACCAGCGCTACTCGACCAACACCTGGCCCGCCTGGAAGCTCGCCCAGCCGTTCCGCACGCTCGCCCACAACGGCGAGATCAACACGCTGCGCGGCAACATCAATTGGATGACGAGCCACGAGACGCGGATGGTCGCCGACGTCTTCGGGGCGCACAACGAGGACCTGAAGCCGGTCATCCAGGCCGGCAGTTCCGACAGTGCGGCCCTCGATGCGGTGGCCGAGGCCTTGGTCCAGGCCGGGCGCTCCCTGCCGCTGGTCAAGACGCTCCTGGTGCCGCCCGCCTGGTCGCACAAGATCGACATGCCGCAGGCGCATCGCGACCTCTTCAACTACTGCAATTGCGTGATGGAGCCCTGGGACGGCCCGGCGGCGCTGGTCGCCACCGACAGCCGCTGGGTGATCGCCGGCATGGACAGGAACGGCCTTCGGCCGCTGCGCTACAGCCGGACCGCGGACGGGCTCCTGGTGGTGGGCTCGGAGACCGGCATGGTGCCGATCCGCGAGGCCGACATCGTCGAGAAGGGCCGGGTCGGGCCGGGCGAGATGATCGGGGTCGATTTCGCCTCGGGCACGTTCTACCGCGACGCCGAGCTCAAGGACCATCTGGCCGCCCAGAAGCCCTACGGCAAATGGGTGGAGAACATCCGCCATCTCGAGAAGCTGGTCGCCGAGGCGCTGCCGGCGCCGCTCCAGCTCGAGCGGGCCGATCTTAGGCGGCGCCAAGCGCTCTACGGGATCACCGTCGAGGACCTGGAGCTGATTCTCTCGCCCATGGTCATCGATGCCAAGGAGCCGGTGGGGTCGATGGGCGACGACACGCCGCTGGCGGTCCTCTCCAAGCGCTATCGCGGCCTGCACCACTTCTTCCGCCAGCAGTTCAGCCAGGTCACCAACCCGCCGATCGACCCCTTGCGCGAATGGCGGGTGATGAGTCTGAAGACCCGCTTCGGCAATCTCGGTAACATTTTCGACGAGGATCCGAGCCAGACGCAGATCCTCCAGCTCGACACCCCGGTCCTGACCACCGACGACTTCAGGGCCCTCGAGCGCTATTTCGGCGACAACGCCAAGACCATCGACTGCACGTTCCGCGCCGAGGGCGAGCGGCTGCGGGTGGCGCTCGACCGCGTTCGCCAGGAGGCCGAGGAGGCGGTCCGTGGCGGTTGCGAGCAGCTGATCCTGACCGACGAGCACGTCGATCCGGACCGTGCCCCGATCCCGATGATCCTCGCCACCAGTGCGGTGCACAGCCATCTCACCCGGCAGGGGTTGCGCGCCTTCAGCTCGATCACCGTGCGTTCCGGCGAATGCCTCGACGTGCACTATTTCGCCGTGCTGATCGGCGTGGGGGCGACGGCCGTCAACGCCTATCTCGCCGAGGCGGCGATCGCCGACCGGCATGCCCGCGGGCTGTTTCCCGGCTTCACCCTCGCCGAGTGCCTCGACCGCTTCAAGGAGGCGGTGGACCAGGGGCTGCTCAAGATCATGTCGAAGATGGGCATCTCGATCATCAGCTCCTACCGGGGTGGACTCAATTTCGAGGCGGTCGGCCTGTCGCGTTCGGTCTGTCGCGAGTATTTCCCGGGGCTGATCAGCCGCATCTCCGGCATCGGCCTCACCGGCATCAAGAACAAGGTTCGTGCCATGCACGAGCGGGCGTTCGACGAGGCCGAGCCGCCGCTCGCGATCGGCGGCTTCTACCGCTACCGCCGGGGCGGCGAGCAGCACGGCTACGAGGCGCGGATGGTCCACCAGCTGCAGCAGGCGGTGGCGACCGACTCGTTCGCCGCCTATCAGCGCTTCGTCGCGATGGTCGAGGCCCAGGACCCGGTCTCGATCCGCGACCTGCTCGATTTTCGCCGCACCCTGCCGCCGGTACCGATCGACGAGGTCGAGAGCATCACCGAGATCCGCAAGCGCTTCGTCACCCCCGGCATGTCGCTCGGGGCGTTGAGCCCGGAGGCGCACGAGACCCTGACCATCGCGATGAACCGGATCGGTGCGAAATCCGATTCCGGCGAAGGCGGCGAAGGGGTCGAGCGCTATACCCCCAGGCCCAACGGCGACAACGCCAACTCGCCGATCAAGCAGGTGGCGTCGGGTCGCTTCGGGGTCACCGCCGAGTACCTGAATGCCGCGCGCGAGCTCGAGATCAAGGTGGCGCAGGGTGCCAAGCCGGGCGAGGGCGGTCAGCTGCCGGGCTTCAAGGTCACCATCGAGATCGCCAGGCTCCGGCACGCGACCCCCGGTGTCACCCTGATCAGCCCGCCGCCGCACCACGACATCTACTCGATCGAGGACCTCGCCCAGCTCATCTACGACCTCAAGCAGATCAACCCGGACGCCAAGGTCTGCGTCAAGCTGGTCTCGGAGAACGGCATCGGCACGATCGCCGCCGGTGTGGCCAAGGCCAAAGCCGACGTCATCCTGATCTCGGGCCATGTGGGTGGTACGGGGGCGAGCCCGCAGACCTCGATCAAGTTTGCCGGTGCCCCCTGGGAGATGGGGCTTTCCGAGACCAACCAGCTCTTGACCCTCAACCGCCTCCGCCACCGGGTGACGCTGCGGACCGACGGTGGCATCAAGACCGGCCGCGACATCGTCATCGCCGCCATGCTGGGTGCCGAGGAGTACGGCATCGGCACGCTGTCGCTGGTCGCCATGGGCTGCATCATGGTCCGCCAGTGTCACTCCAACACCTGCCCGGTCGGGGTCTGCACGCAGCGCGAGGATCTCCGCGCCAAGTTCACCGGCACGGCCGAGAAGGTCGTCAACCTGATGAGCTTCATCGCCGAGGACGTGCGCGAGATCCTGGCGTCGTTGGGCCTGCGCTCGCTGCAGGAGGCGATCGGCCGTTCCGATCTGTTGCGCCAGGTCAATCGCGGCAGCGAGGACCTCGACGATCTCGACCTCAACCCGATCCTCGCCCAGGTCGATCCCGGCGGCCTGCCCCGCTACTGCAGCATCGACGGCCGCAACGAGGTGCCCGACACGCTCGATGCGCAGATGCTGAAGGATGCGCGGGCCCTGCTCGAGGACGGCGAGAAGATGCAGCTGCAGTACAATGTGCGCAACGTGCAGCGCGCCGTGGGCACCCGTCTCTCCTCGCACATCACCCGCCGATACGGCATGACCGGGCTGCAACCGGGCCATTTGACCGTCCGGATGAAGGGCTCGGCCGGCCAGTCGCTGGGCGCCTGGGCGGTGCAGGGTCTCAAGCTCGAGGTCTTCGGCGACGCCAACGACTATGTCGGCAAGGGGCTGTCGGGCGGCACGATCGTGGTGCGCCCCAAGGTGTCTAGCCCGCTCGTGCCGAGCGAGAACGTGATCATCGGCAACACCTGCCTCTACGGGGCGACGGCCGGCAAGCTGTTCGCCGCGGGCCAGGCCGGCGAGCGCTTCGCGGTCCGCAATTCGGGTGCCTCGACCGTGGTCGAGGGTTGCGGCGACAACGGCTGCGAGTACATGACCGGCGGTGTCGCCGTCATCCTGGGTCCCGTCGGCGACAACTTCGCGGCGGGCATGTCGGGCGGGATGGCCTATGTGTGGGACGAGGACGAGAGCCTCGAACGTCACCTCAACCCGGATTTCGTGATCATGCAGCGGGTCGTCGTCGACCACTATGTCGAGGAGCTCAAGACGCTCGTCGTCGAGCATATCTGGCAGACCCAGAGTGCGCTCGCCGAGCGCATCCTGCGCGATTTCGACCGCGAGCTGCCGCGCTTCTGGCAGATCGTGCCGAAAGAGCTCTTGGACAAGCTGCCGGTGCCGGTGCAGCCCGAGGGCGAGGCGACCACAGTCTCCGCATGACCCATCGCCCGCCGTTCCGACGGCTGCGGCTCGGGCAACGTGCCGTGGTCGGATCGTTCGTTGCCGCGGCAGTGCCGTTCGTGGCGCTGGTCGCCGCGGCTGACCCACCCGAAGTGCCGAGCATCGAGGCGATCAACGCCCGGATCGCGGCGGTGCAGCAGCTGCCGCTGCCGGCGCCGGATGTGCTGGCCGAGGATACGGTCTATGTCGCCGTCGCCGCCGACGAGCGTACGCTCGCGCGCAACTTCCTGGCGGTGCAGGAAGCACTGCCCGCCTGGTCCGGCGAGGGTATCGTCATTGCCGAGGGCAGCCATCGCCTGGAAGCCGTGGCCGAGGCCCTCGGCCGGCCCGATCTGCTCGACTGTGCTGCCGAGCGCTGTCGTCTCGCAGCCCCGCTGGGTGTGGAATCCGGGGCGACGCTGATCATCGACGCGCTCACGGTCGACCTGGAGCAGGACAGTGGCAGCGTCATCGTCGCCTTCGGCGATCTTTTCGTCAGTCGGGCGACCATCGAGGGCCGCAGCGGGCCCGAGCCGGCGCGGACCGACGGCGAGGCCTTCCGCCCGTTCGTCATCGCCTATGACGCGAGCCGAACGGTGATCCGCGACAGCCGGCTGGCGGCGCTCGGTTTCGACACCTTCGGCACGACCGGGCTCGCGGTGATGACGCTCAGCCGCGACGACCCCGCGGCCCATCCGGAGCTCGCCCTCGTCGGCACACTGATCGAGGACGTCTACGACGGGGTCTTCGTCCGCGACGCGGCGCGTGTCGAGGCGCTGCGCAACACCGTCACCGCCGCCGGGCGGCACGGGATCGTGGTGCGCGACGGCACGGCGAACGCCCTCGTCGCCGAGAACGTGATCACGAACAGCGGCGCGATGGCCGACAACGGCAACGGCATCGTCGTCTCGCGCGGGACAGAGGGGGCGATCGTCGCCGGCAACCGCATCGAGGACAGTGCGGCATCGGCGATCCTGGTCGAGCGCGATGCGGTGGACGTCGCGATCAGTGCCAACCAGCTGCAGGGTAGCGGTCGCGACGGGCTGGTCATCTACGAGAGCGGCCCGATCGACGTCCTCGGCAACGGCATCGTCGGCAACGGCCGCTCCGGCGTCCGGGTTCGCGCCTCGGACGGGGTGCGGATCGTCGGCAACGTGCTCGAGGGCAACGGCCGGGCCGGGGTCGACGCGCACGACTGGAGCGGTGCCTCGCGCCAGCCGAACGAGGAGGAACAGCCGTTGATCCGCCCGACGGAGATCACGGTGACCGGCAACCGCTTCGCCGGCAACGAGAGCGGGCCCTGTCTGTTGGCGGGCGTGGTCACCGTGCTGCCGGTCGACGGCAGCGATTGCTGAGCAGGTCCTTGCTCTTGCGGCTCGTCGCACTGCTGCTGGCCTGCCTGTCGCTCGGGTGGCAGGCCCGGGCGGCACCGCCCGTACCCTCTGCCGAGGCGATCGACGCGGTGGCCCGGGCGGTGCTGGATGCAGCGCTGCCGGTCCCGTCGCCGGGGACGGTCGAGGTGACCGAGGCGGCGGACGAGCGTGACCTGCGCCGCGGCTTTCAGGCCGACCTCGAGGCGCTGCCGGCCTGGCCGGGCGTGGCTATTGTCGTCGAGAGCGGCACACAGCGCCTGGAGGAAGTGGCGAAGTCGCTCGAACGGCCGGACCTTTTGACCTGCGAGGCCGCTGCCTGTCGCCTCGCCGCCCCGCTTCTGGTCGCCCATGGTGCCGGCCTGGTGATCGACGGGCTGACCGTCCGGCTGTTGCAGGAGGCGGGCGGGCTCGTCTCGGCGGCGGGCGATCTCTGGATCAGCGATGCCGAGATCCTGGGCTGGAACGAGGCGGACGACCAGCCGGCCACGACCGATCCCGAGGGCCGCCGTTTTCGCCCCTGGATCGCCGGGCTCGAGGCCAACCGCACGGTCGTCAGGCGCAGCCGATTGGCGCATCTCGGCTACAATTCCAACTCCACGCAGGGCCTCGCCTTCACCAACGCCGAGCGCGACCCGCCGGCCGGCCTGCCCGCGGCGGACATCGTCGAGAACCGCATCGAGGACCTCTGGTTCGGCTTTTTCACCTGGAACGCCGAGGGGGTGAACGTGTTGCGCAACACCGTCGATCGCAGCCACATCTACGGCCTCGACCCGCACGATGCGACCCGCGACATGCTGATCGCCGAGAACTTCATCGAGAACACCCGCGACAGCCACGGTATCGTCATGAGCCGCGAGATCTACGATACGGTGGTGGTCGACAACCGCAGCATCGACAATGGCGGCGCCGGCTTCTTCCTCGAGAAGAACAGCTGGAACGTCACCTTCGCGCGCAACGAAAGCTTCGACAACGGTACCGACGGTTTTGTCGTCTACGAGAGCCGTGACGTGCGCATCGTCGACAACCACGTCGCCGGCAACGGCCGGGCCGGCATCCGGGTTCGGGCGTCGGCCGAGATCGCGATCGAGGACAATATCGTGCACCACAATGCCGGTCCCGGCATCTTCGTCTACGACTGGAGCCATTCCTCGATGCCGCTGGACTCCGAGGACGCGCTCTACAAGCAGCCCGTCAGCGTGAAGATCACCGGCAACCGCCTGAACGACAACGACAGCGGCGACTGCAGCCTGCAGGGCGACATCACGATCCTCGAGCCCATCGGCGACGACTGCTGAAGCGGCGAGGAGAAGGGAAGGGGCGGCAGCGCCTGCCCTTCGACCCCACCGATACATCGCGGCGGCGTGCGTGAGGAAAATCGGGGTCGATCTGGCGAGGCTCGAATAAAGGTACCTGGAACCTTTTTGGCGCGCCGTGTGTCGGCATGTGAGGCCCGGGGTTCATCGCCTGCCGACTTCGTGTATCATGGGTGTTCACGACGGGTCGTGGCGTCGCTGCGGCCCGAGGCTCCGATCGTTGTGCTGGGGGACTATGCGCACGGACGAGATCGGCGCATCGTCGTCGACGCGTGACGCGGTGCGCTTCGACAATTCCGGGCTGGCCGCCGGGGTTCTGCCGTTGCTGGCGGCCACAGGCTCGCTCGTCGCCTGCTACGGGACGCTGCTCGCGGCCGGTGCGTTCGGGATCGAGATGGTCGGCTGGCGAGGGCATCTGCAGGCCGTGGTGATGTGGGGCCTCGGCGGTGTCGTCCTCTGGGCGCTCTGGTCGGAGCGTGTCCAGCACGGGCGCAACCTGCCGCTCGCGATCGGTGCCGTTGGGGTCGGTCTCATCCTCTTCGTGCTCTACGTCCATTTCGAGCAGAGCCTCGAGATCCTGGCCTATGTCTGCCTCGTCGTCGCGGCGTTGCTCAACCAAAACTATCTGGTCGGCGCTTATGCCAGGCGGCTCCGGTCGCAGAACAGCGAGATTGCCGATCTCAACGCCAGGTTGAAGGATCGGGTCGCGCAGCAGACAGGCGAGATCGAGCGGCTCGACAAGCTCCGCGACTTTCTCTCGCCCAGGGTCGCCGAGCTCGTCGTCGCGGGCGGCGGGGTGCGGTTGCTCGACAGTCACCGCCGCTATATCGCCTGTCTGTTCTGCGATATCCGCAACTTCACGAGCTTCACCGAGGAGGCCGAGCCCGAGGACACGATTGCCGTGCTGCAGGCGTTTCACGATCGGATCGGCGAGCTTACCGGCCGACACAACGGCACCATCGGCTTTCGCGCCGGCGACGGTGTGATGGTGTTCTTCAACGACCCGATCCCGTGCGAGCATCCGGTCCGTGACGCGCTCGGCCTCGCCGTCGCCATCCGCGAGGCCGCGACCGACCTCTGCCGCACCTGGGAGCGCCTCGGCTTCTCCATCGGCATCGGCATCGGCATCGCCGCCGGCTACGCCACCCTCGGCCTGATCGGCACCAAGGGCGGGGCCGGCTACACCGCCATCGGCAATCCCGTCAACATCGCTGCCCGGCTCTGCGACCTCGCCGAGGACAACGCGATCCTGCTCGACCAGCGGGCCTATCTCGACGTCGAGAACACCGTCACCGCCGAGCCCGCCGAGACCCACCGGCTCAAAGGCGTGCGCAAGCCGGTGGAGACGTATCGGCTGAGAGCGCTGACGGTCGACGCCTAGCAGGGTCCGCAGCAGGGGGCGGTGCGGCAGCGCACGAAGGGGTTGCGTGAACCTCGAGGAACAGGAACCTCGGGACGGAAGGTGTACCCCATAGTCCTCCCTTGGCTACCGTCCCTTCAGGCCCCACGTCGTGAGTGTGGACGATCGATACGCGATGCCGAGGGGAAGACAGTGGCAGGCTGTTGCGGGCAGGAGGCGAGGTTCGATGGCGTGTCGCGCGGCTTTCGTGCTGCCCTTTGGGTGGTCATCGCCATCAATGCGGTGATGTTCGTGGTCGAGATGACGGCGGGTGCGATCGCCGGCTCGCAGGCCTTGCAGGCGGACGCGCTCGATTTTCTCGGCGACACGCTGACCTACGGCATCAGCCTCTTCGTCATCGGCATGTCGCTGCGGGTTCGTGCGACGGCGGCGCTCTTCAAGGGGCTGAGCCTCGGCGCCATGGGGCTCTGGGTGTTCGGCTCGACCCTGTGGCAGGTTTTTGTCCTGGGGGTGCCGAATGCGCCGGTGATGGGTGCCGTGGGTTTTCTCGCACTCGCGGCCAATGTCGCGAGCGTGCTCGTCCTGCTGCGCTGGCGGGACGGCGATGCCAATGTCCGCTCGGTCTGGCTCTGCAGCCGCAACGACGCCATCGGCAATGTCGCGGTGATCGGCGCCGCCGGTGGGGTGTGGCTCACCGCGACGCCCTGGCCCGATCTCGTGGTCGCCGGGCTGATGGCCGCCCTCTTCCTCTGGTCGGCGCTGCAGATCATCCGCCAGGCGCTCGAGGAACGGCAGGCGGCGACGGTCGCTGCCGAATAGGCTGACTCTACCGCTCCAGCCATTGTGATCGCAAAGTAACGGAGGTGCGCGAGGAGGCGCTACCTCCTCGCTCTTCTTCTGCCTAAGCTACGCCAACCGCTCGGCGATCCAGGTCTTGATCAGCGACTGCCGGGTTACGCCGAGGCGGCGGGCTTCGCGGTCGAGGCCTTCCACGACCCAGGCCGGGAAGTCGACGTTCACACGGCGTGTTTCGACGTTCGGGCGACGGGCTTTCGACCAGTCGACATTGGTGTCGACGTTCTCGCCGTCATCGAAAGCGCGGTCGAATTCATGAGCCTTCATAGTACTCGATCTCCTTTCGTCGCGCACGTCGCACCGAGATGATCCGTAGCCGACCCTCGCGCCGTGTGAAAGCAGCGATCCAAGAAAACGACTCCTTGAGTCGTTTTGACTGCGGAACGAGACCGCAATCTCCAGGGGAGTAGACAATTTGTATCTTCAAGTTCTCTTGCCCTTCAGAGTCTCCGAAACGCGGCCAGGGTTGACATTCAGTCGGCGGCCAATCTCGGCGTAGGACAAGTTTGGATCGTCTGCCTTCATCCGTCGTATCTGCGCTCGCACTTCGTCACTCATTGGTGTCGAGCTCCGCGGGGCCCTCTGACCCGACGGACGGCGCGCGATCTCGTCCGCCAAATCGTTGAGTTCGTCGCATGCAAATTCGCCAGAGAGTTCTCTTAGCCGCGCAGCCACCTCAGGAAGATTCATGAGTCTGCTCCTCCGCTTCAATGGAAGCCTAACCTTCTATTGATACGCCGACCACTCTCCTGCCGTGGAGGCACGCCTCCCGCTAACGATTCCCCACTTAGCCAGAATTCGCGGCACAGGTAAGTGGGGAGGCGCTGCCTCCCCATATCCCTTGGTTTTTCAATCCTCGTCGAGGTCGGCGAAGAGGTCGGGAGTGATGTTGGTTTGGCTGTGGTCGCGCCAGTCGAACCAGTCGAGCTGTTGTTTCTGCTCGGCTTTGTGGTCCCAGATGAACCAGGCGAAGCAGGTATTGCTGGGGGCTCGCGGGCCTTGCCAGCCGTGGCGGTGCATCATCGGCAGGCGGCGGGACGAGATCCAGATGCGGGCCGGGGGGTGGCGGCGGAAGAAGGGCAGGCGCCGCGTGCTCTCGAGGAAGTTGGTGCGCAGCAGAAGCGCGAGGTAGGGGGCTTCGGTCAGCGCTTTTTCGGCGAAGCGCATGGCGAGGCGGTAGGGCGGGTTGGTGACGATGCCCTGGATGCCGGGGCGGGGTTTCGCTTTCAGGTAGTCGATGCCGGTTTCGCAATCCGCGAGGCCGTAGTCGACGAGGTCGGTGGCGGTGACCTGGTGGCCGGCCTCGCGCAGTGGCTCGACGATCGCCCCGTCGCCGGCGGCGGGCTCCCAGATGTGCTCGGGCAGGTGCGCTTTCTCGATGGCGAGCAGGCTCCAGACGGCTTCGGGCGGGCTGAAATAGGCGTCGAGGCCGCGGTCTTCGTGGGCGTGGCTGCTCTGGATGCGCATCGGGGCTTTCGGCTGGCTCGTCGGATGGCATGGGGTAGCGGGTTGCCGGGGTGGCGGCAATAGGCGCGGGGTCGAGGTTCTGCTTGCCAGCGGCGGTGATCTCGGCCCTTGTCGCGGCCGCGATGGTGGCAGCCGGGAGTGGGATGATGGGCGGTTTTCCGGGTGGTGTCCTGGCGCTGGGGTTGGTGATGGGTTCGCTCGCCTGGGCTGGGGCGGCGCTGGCGGTCGCGACGGATGATGCTGTCGCCGGGGACGGGCTGGTCCTCGTGCAGGCAGGAGCGCCGGGGCACAACAATCCGTTCGCCGGGCGAGAGGTGCAAACTGCCCGCGAGGCCCTGGACATTCTTCTCGACGAGATGGGGCTCGGGTCGATCGTCGGCTACGCGGCGATCGCAGCACCGGATCCAGAATCGGTGACGCTCGACGACGTGGTGCTCGCCAGCCCCGACGATCCCTCGCTGCGGCTGCAGATCGGGCGGATCGTGATCAGCGATCTCGATCTCGAGGGTCTCGGCACGGCCGCGGGCCCGGCGCGGTTTCGCATTGCCCTCGAGGCCATCGATTATGCCGGGCTCGCCGACGGGGTGCGCGGCTTGGCGTTGCTCCCCGTACCGGAACTCGAGGACGGGGCGACGTTGACGCTCGCCTTCAGCCTGTTGCCGGCGGCGATGGGTGACGGGCAGGTGACGGCGACCATGCTCGGGCAGCTGGATCGGCAGCTGGCGTTGAGCTTCGAGGTGACGGCGAGTCCGCCACCCGGGGCCACCTCGGTCGACCCGTTCGCGGCGGACACGACCCGTGTCGATGCGTTCGTCTTCGAGCTCGCGGACTGGGGCTTTTTGGGCGCCATGCTGCGCGCGCAGGCGGCCGAGGAGGGGCAGGGCTTCGATGCGTTCATCGCCGAGGGCAAGGCGGAGGTCAGGGCGGCGCTCGAGCCGATGACTCCGGGGAGCCCGGCGGCGGCGGTGCACGATGCGCTGAGTGCGATGCTCGACGATCTCGATCGGCCGGGGGTGCTGCGGTTCAGTCTCGAGAGCGACGAGGCGCTGCCGCTCGAGGCGTTGTTCGAGGCCTTGGCCGCAGCGGAGACGCTGGAGGGAGACGGGTTGCGCTTTTCGATCAGCTATCTGCCGATGGAGTAGCCCCGGCACCGGCGATGCGCCCGAGCGTGATCGCCGAGAGCAGACCGTTGCCGGAGAGGTAGCCCGAATCGCCGGCACCGGAGACGCCGCAGGCGGCACCACCGGCGGCGAAGAGATTGGCGACGACGCCGCCCGCGGCGAGGCGGACCCGGGCCTGCGCATCGACCGCGAGGCCGCCTTGGGTGTGGAAGAGGGCGGGTTTGACCCGTACGCCCAGGTAGGGTGGGACGAGGGGTGGGACACCTTCGAGCGGGCGGCCGAACGGATCGGGCGCGTGGCCCGCCTCGGCGGCGTCGAGGGCAGCGACGGTTTCGGCGAGGTTCGCGAGCGGCAGGTCGAAGGCGGATGCCAACGCGTCGATCGTCGCCGCACGCTCGAGCGCCCCTAGCGCTTCGGCGTCGCGGAAATCGGCGAACTGCCGGGCGATGCCGGCGATGCGCTCGTCGAAGACGGTGATCGCCTCGCCGCCGGGCTGCGCCTGGACGGCGCGCGCCGCCTCGGAATAGCCCGAGGCCTCGTTCCAGAAGCGCCGGCCGTGGCGGTTCACCTGAAAGCCGCCCTCGCTGATCACCGCCCAGGTGATCAGGATGCCGTGCGGGTGGGCGACGTTGCCGTGGCCCTGATAGGCGCCGGCGTGGCGGATCAGGGCGCCGAGCTCGCGGCCCCAGAGCAGCGCCTCGCCTTGGTTGCCGGGGTGGCCGAAATAGAGCGCCGCCGCGATCTCGGGCAGCAGCTCGCGGACCAGTGCCCGGTTGCCGCCGAAGCCGTTGCAGGCGAGGATCAGCCGGTCGCAGCCGACCCGCTCGGTGCTGCCGTCGGGCCGGCTGAAGCCGACGCCGTGGATCCGATCGGCTGCGGCGAAGAGCGTGTCGACCCGGGCGTCGGTCAGGATGTCGACGCCGGCCGTCTCGGCGGCACTGCGCAGGGTGTCGATCAGCTCGCGGCCGGAGCGGCTCGGCAGGCCGTGCATGCGCCTTCGGCTGTGGCCCGGATAGTCGAAGTCGGTGACCAGACTGAAGGGCAGGCGATGGCGGTCGGCGAGCCATTCGAGCGTCGGGGCGGCGCTGCGGGCCATGAGGTCGACGAGGGCGGGGTCGTTCTCGCCGTTCGCCTTCTTTTGGATGTCGGCGGCGAAGCGGTCGGGGTCGTCGTCGATCCCGGCGGCACGCTGAAAGCGGGTGCCGGCTGCCGGGATCAGCCCGGCGGAGAGCGCGGTCGAGCCCGCGGGCAGGGGATCGCGTTCCAGGACCAGCACCTCCTCGCCGGCCTCGTTGGCGGCGAGTGCGGCCACGAGACCGGCAGCACCGGCACCGATGATCAGCGTCTGCACCCGCAGCTCGAACGGTTCCGGCGGGGCGATGCGGGCGGTCATGGCCGGCGGGCCCAGCGGTCGGCCGCGGCCAGCAATGCCGGCGTCCCGAGCCGGTCGTTGAGGCCGGCGAAATCGTGCATCCGGTCCTTGAAGGGGGTGTTCGAGCCGTGCTTGCGCAGGCTTCGGTAGTAGGCCTCGGCAGTCTGCGCGACGGCGCGGACGATGCCGCCCGGGAAGATCACGAGAGCAAAGCCCAGGGCCTCGAGGTCGGCGGCGGTGCTGGCCGGTGTCGCACCACCCTCGACCATGTTGGCCAGCAGCGGGGCGCGGCCGCGAAAGGTTCGGGTGATCGTTTCGAGCTCGGCCGCCGAGCGCGGTGCCTCGATGAAGAGCGCATCCGCACCGGCCTCGAGATAAGCCTCGGCCCGCTCGATGGCGGCGGTCAAGCCCTCGACCGCGATGGCGTCGGTACGGGCGATGATCAGGGTTTCGGCGGTCGTCCGCGCATCCGCCACGGCGGCGATCTTGCCGGCCATTTCGTCCGTCGGGATCAGCGATTTGTCGGCGAGATGGCCGCAGCGTTTGGGGAAGGTCTGATCCTCGATCTGCAGCGCATTCGCCCCGGCGCGCTCGTAGGTGCGCATGGTGCGCCGGGCGTTGAGCGCGTTGCCGTGGCCGGTATCGGCGTCGACGACGACGAACAGGTCCACCCGGTCGCGGATCAGCGCCAGGGTGTCGGCCATCTCCGACATGGTGACCAGCCCGATATCCGGCCGGCCGAGGCGGGTATAGGCGACGGCGGCACCGGAGAGGTAGACGGCCTCGAACCCGGCGCGGGCGGCGAGCGTGGCGGTGAGGCCGTCATAGACGCCGGGGGCGACCAGGATCTCCGGCCGGGCGAGACGCGCCTTCAGGCTCATCCGGCACCGCCGATCCGGGCCGTCGCCTGGGCGACGGTCAATTGCTCGGTGACCGTGGCGAGCGACAGGAGCGTGGCGTCGTGCACCTCGGGGCGGAAGGCGGCGCAGCCGTCGGTGAGCATGACGGTCGGTATGTCGCGCAGCTGGGCATCGCGCAGCGTGCTGGCGACTCCCCCATTGGTCACGATGCCGGCGACCACGAGTGTGTCGATCCCGAGCTTGCGCAGGATGAAGTCGAGCCGGCTCTGGTAGAAGGCGGAGTAGGCCACCTTCTCGATGGTGAAATCGGCCGGCTGCAGGCTCTCGACCAGGTCGTGGCCGAAGCTCCCGGGGGCGAAGTCGCGCGGGCCGAGAAAGGGGCGAAGCGCTTGCAGATGCGGCGAGATCAGCGGGCCCTTCGGGCCCTGGATCAGGGTGAACTGGGCCGAGATGTGGAGCCCGCCCGCGGCCCGCAGCCTGTCGCGGAACGGGGCGATGCGGGCGGGCAGTGCGGTGATCGCGGCAGCGGTCTGCCCGGCGCGGCCATAGGCGCCCTCGGGGTGGAGGAAATCGTTCTGCAGGTCGATGGTCAAAAGGGCGGTGGTTCTCGCGTCCATCAGGCCTCCTGGCGGCCGAGCACGATATTGCCGAAGGGGTCGACCCGACCCTCGAGGCCGGGCTCGATCAGGATGGTGGTGTCGGGCTGCTCGAGCACCGCCGGACCCCGGACGACGTGGCCCACCGGCAGTTCCAGCCGGTCGTAGACGGCGGCCTTTTGCCACTCGCCCATATGCACCCGCCGGTAGCCGCGCGGGGTCGTCCGGCCCGGGCCCTCGGGTGCCAGAGTGGCGAGGTCGAGCTTCGGCCGCCGGCCGATCACGGCCGTTCGCAGGTTCAAGATGCGGGTCACACCCTCGGGCAGCAGCCGGCCGTAGGTGGCGAGGTAGGCGGCGTCGAAGGCGGCGGCGATGGCGTCCCGGCCGGGCGGGACGATCCGGCCGTCCCGATGCCCGACCGGCAAGGGCACGGCCACGGTATGGGTCTGGCCGAGATAGGCCATGTCGAGCTCGATCACGACCTCGCGGCCGGCAAAGGTCACGCCCGCCGCGGCCAAGAGCTGGGCACCCGCGTCGGCATGGGCCTGCATCAGGGCACCCAGCCCTGCGGTATCGACGTCCGCGGTCAGGGCGTTGACGGTCTGGACGAAATCGTGGCGCAGGTCGGCGATCACGCAGCCCAGCGCCGAGGTGACGCCCGGAAAGCGCGGCACGATCGCCTGTGCCAGACCCACCTCGGCGAGCAGTGCGCCGGCATGCAGCGCACCGCCGCCGCCGAACGGCATGAAGGCGAAGCGCTTGGGGTCGTGGCCGCGCTCGATGCTGACCAGCCGAATCGCACCGGCCATCCGCGCATTGGCGACCCGGATCACGGCCTCCGCCGCGGCTTCGGTGGCGAGGCCCAGAGGGACACCGACATGCGCAGCGATGGCGGAACGGGCGGCGGCCACGTCGAGCCGGCCGCCGCCGATCGGTCGTTCGGGGTCGATCCGGCCGAGCACGACATCGGCATCGGTCACCGTGGGGCGGGTGTTGCCGCGGCCGTAGGCCACGGGACCGGGATCGGAGCCGGCGCTCTCGGGGCCGATATGCAGGAGCCCGCCCTTGTCCACCCAGGCGATCGAGCCGCCGCCGGCGCCGATCGTGGTGATCTCGATCATCGGCGTGCGCACGACGAGGCCGAAATCGATCGCGGTCTCGGCGGCGAGGGCCGCCTTGCCGTCCGCGATCAGCGCCACGTCGAACGAGGTGCCGCCCATGTCGCCGGTGATGACGTTGTCGAAACCGGCACTCCGGGCGATGTGGGCAGCGGCGATGACGCCGGCGGCAGGGCCGGATAGGGCGGTGCGCACCGGCAGCCGGCAGGCGGTCTCGACCGCCATCACCCCGCCGTTCGACTGGACGATCAGGAACTCGCCGGCGAAGCCCTGGTCGGCGAGGGCGCGTTCCAGGCGGTCGAGATAGCCCGAGATTTCGGGCTGCAGATAGGCGTTCAGCGCTGTCGTCGAGAACCGCTCGAACTCGCGGATCTCCGGCAGGATCTCGGCCGAGGACGCGACGTGGGCGTTGGGCCAGATCGCGCGCAGGGCGGCTGCGGCGGCACGCTCGTTGGCGGGATTGGCGTAAGAATTGACGAAGAGGACGGCAACCGCGGTGCAGCCCCGCTCGAGCAGGGTGCGACCCGCCGCCCGTACGGCCTCGAGGTCCACGGGCGTCACCACCCGGCCGTCGGCGAGCCCGCGTTCGGGCACCTCGAGGCGCAGATCGCGCGGCACGATGGGCTCGAAATCGCCGCGCAGCCCCCAGGTGCGGGGCCGGTCGCGGCGGCGCATCTCGAGCACGTCGCGAAAGCCCGCCGTGGTGATGACGCCGATCCGTGCGCCCTTGCGCTCCAAAAGCGCGTTGGTGCCGGCCGTGGTGCCGTGGACGACGCTGGCGACGCGGCCGAGATCCGCGACGCGAGCGGCGATGCCGGCGAGAAATCCGGCCGACTGGTCGGGCCGGGTGGTCGGCACCTTGGCGACCTCGGCGCGACCGGTCGCCTCGTCCAGCACGAAGACATCGGTGAAGGTGCCGCCGACGTCGACGCCGATCATCACCGACCGGCTCAAGGCTCGACCTCGCGCCAGCCGGGTCCGTAGGCGTTATCGGCACTTTCGGCCGAGAGGTAGCCGAGGCGCACGTCACGGGCGACGCGGGCCGGATCGCGCCCGGCGGGCGGTCCGTAGCCGCCGCCGCCAGGGGTCTCGAGCCGCACCCGCTCACCCTGCTCGAGCCGGATGCCGACCATCTTGGCGACCAGAGGCGGCGTGTGCCAGCTGCGGTCGTTCTCGTAGGTGAAGCGGTTGCGCGCCGCCTCGCCGCCCCCGGCTACCCCCTTGGGGGCATGGCAGCCGCGCTCGCCGAAGAGGAAGGCCTGGGCCTTCTCCGCCAAGAGCTCGATCTCGTAGATCGCCCCCAACCCGCCGCGATGGGTCCCGGCACCGGCACTGTCGGGCCGCAGTGCCCACTGGCGGAAGAGGACGGGGTAGGCGGCCTCGAGGATCTCGACGGGCGGGATGGTCGCCGTCGAGATGGGGGCATTGCCGTGGTTCAGCCCGTCGCCCTCGGGGCTGCCGCCGTGACCACCACCGTAGAACGAGAACATCACCCAGCGCCGCCCGTTCCGGCGGTGGCCGGCGAGCGACAGGGCGTTGATCGTGCCGTAGGCATTGGCCACCACGCGTTCGGGAGCGGCCTTCGCCATGGCGGCGAAGATCACGTCGATCATCCGCAGGATGGTCTCGGTGTAGCCGCCGGTGGGAGCAGGGAAGGCGGCGGCGAGCAGGCTGCCCTCGGGGATGGTGATGTCGATCGGCCGCAGCACCCCGGCATTGGCCGGCAGAAGCGGGAAGATGTGCTTGATCGCGACGTAGACGCAGGCGATCGCGGTGCCGCGCGAGATGTTGACCGGCCCGGCCGTGGCGGGGGCGGTGCCGGTGAAGTCGAGAGCGAGCCGGTCGCCCGCGATCTCGAGCGCCACCCGGATCGGCAGGGCCTCGTCGCTGATGCCGTCATTGTCGAGATGGTCGACGGCCTCGAAGCGGCCGTCGGGCAGGGATTCGACCTCGGCCCGGAGCAGCGCTTCGGCCCGGTCGGAAAGGGCGTCGAGTGCGGCCCGCACCGTCTTGGGCCCGTAGTCGGCGAGGAGTGCGTCGAGCCGCTTCACGCCCAGGTCCAGCGCATTGATCTGGCCGTTGAGGTCGCCCTCGGCGGAGGCCGGCAGGCGGGTGTTGCGCAGGATGATGTCGACCACGTCCTGCTGCAGCCGGCCCGCGCGCATCAGCTTGACCGGCGGCAGCACGAAGGCCTCCTGGAAGACCTCGGTGGCTTCGGGGTTGTAGTTGCCGGGCACGGCACCGCCCACGTCGTGCCAATGCCCGACCGAGGCCAGGTAGCAGAAGACGCGCCCGTCGTGGAAACAGGGGCGGACCAGCCGCATGTCGGAGAGGTGCGTGCCGCCGATATGCGCGTCGTTGAAGATGTAGATGTCGCCATCGGCGAGATCGCCGTCGCGCGCCGCCTTGTCGATCACCGCCTTCACCGCATGGGCCATCACGCCGACGAAGATCGGCAGCCCCGATTTGCCCTGGACCAGGGTCTCGCCGGTTTCGGCATGGTAGAGGCCGTGGCTCGCGTCGTGCGCTTCGGCGATGATCGGGTTGAAGGCCGAACGGAAGAGGGTCGCGTCCATCTCGTCGGCGATCTGCTCCATCCGCCCGGCGAGTACCGCCAAGGTGATCGGATCGAGGCTCACCGCGGGCGCACCTCGCCCATGTCGTTCCAGACATCCTGGCGGACGATCAGCCCGTCCGCCAGGGCGAAGCGGTCGATGAAGCGGATGCCCTGAAACGGTGTGCCGTCCGGCCACTCGCCGCTGAGCGTGCCGAAGCAGTAGACGAGCGACCCCAGCGTATCGACCTGCTGATAGGTCTTGCGGACGAAACGGTAGCGTGGTGCGGCCCAGGCGATCAGCTCCTCGAGGCTGTGCAGCCGGACGTTGCCCGGAAAGGTCATGCTGAAGCCGCGGCCGAGATGGCGACGGGCGCGGTCGAGATCGCGCGCCTCCATGGCCTCGAGGTAGGCACGCACCACCTGCGCTGCGTCAGCCGGCGTCTCGGGTGCTGCCGCCCATGTCGCGTCGGCGCAGCCCGCGGTCGATCGGTCATTGGCGCTGGACATGCTGGCTCCCCGAAAGTTGTCTCATGCATAATACAGATTATCGGGACAGGAGAAGCTGTTTCTTCTGTCGTGGAGCAGACAAATCGGTTGCGTTGTCGTGCTCTGCCGCTAACCTCGGGGCAGGACGGGCGAGGCGGCGGGCGTGGCGCAAACAGCACGGCAATCTCCGGAAGGCAGCAAGGCGCAGCGCGTCTACCTCTTGCTGCGCGACGAGATCCTGCGCGGTGCGCGGGCGGCCGGCACGACGCTGCCGGGCGAGTTGCGCCTCGCCGAGCTGCACGGGGTCTCCAGGGTCACCATTCGCCGCGCCCTCGCTGCCTTGGCCGCCGACGGCTTGATCGAGCGACGGCCGGGTGCCGGGACCACGGTCGTCGGCAATGCGCTGCCCGAGACCGGCATTGCCGCCGATTTCGCCACACTGATGCCGCAACTGGTGCAGATGGGCCGGTCGACCACGGCACGGCTCCTGGCCTATGCCTATGTCGACCCGCCGCCGGCTGTGGCCGAGGCGCTGCGGACGCGTGATCGGGTGCAGTGGGCGGTCCGGGTGCGGCTGATGGGCGACCAGCCGTTCTCGCATCTGACCACGCATGTGCCAGAGGCCATCGCGCAGGACTTCTCCGAGGCCGATCTCGCCACCACCCCGCTCTTTCGGCTGCTGGAGCGCTCGGGTGTCGTGGTCGATCACGCCGATCAGTCGATCTCGGCGACCCTCGCCACCCCCGAGGTCGCCGAGGCCCTCGACATCGCTGCGGGCTCGGCGCTGATCGCGCTCACTCGGGTGGTCTACGATGTGGCCGGGCGCGGGGTCGAGCATCTCTCGGCCCTCTATCGGCCCGACCGCTTCCGGCTGGCGATGACGCTCGACCGGGTCGGCCGCGACGGGGCCCGGCAATGGGCGCCGGTGCTGACGTCGCAGAGCGAACCGCTCGCCGCGGCGGCGCAATGAAGACGCTCTTCGACAAGCTCTGGGATGCGCACGTCGTTGTCGAGTCCGCCGACGGTGCGGCGCTGCTCTGGGTCGATCGGCACTACCTGCACGAGGGCTCGCACCACGCCTTCGCCAGGCTCGCCGAACGCGGCTCGACCGTCGCCGAGCCGGGTCTCACCTTCGCCTTCGCCGATCATTATGTGCCGACCCGGCGCGGCCGCTTCATCGCCGACCCGGACATCGCGCGCATGGTCGAGACCTTGGCAGCGAACGCCAGGGCGCACGGTTTTCGGCTCTTCGGGCTCGGCGATCCGCGCCAGGGGATCGTGCACGTGGCCGGGCCGGAGCAGGGGCTGACGCTGCCCGGCATGCTGGTGGTCTGCGGCGACAGCCACACCTCGACGCACGGCGCCCTCGGCGCCTGGGGCTTCGGCATCGGTGCCACCGAGGTGGCACATGTGCTGGCGACGCAGACCGTCCGGCAGAGCAAGCCCCGGCGGATGCGGCTGACCTTCGCGGGCACGCCCGGGCCGGGGATCGGGGCCAAGGACATGGCGCTGCACTGGATCGCCAGGCTCGGCAGCGACGGGGCCAGGGGGCACGTCGTCGAATATGCGGGCCCTGCCGTGCGCGGGCTGTCCGTCGAGGGCAGGCTCACGCTCTGCAACCTCTCGATCGAGGGTGGTGCTCGGGCCGGCCTGGTCGCACCCGACAGCACCACGCTCGACTGGCTACGCGGCCGCCCCTTCGCCCCTGCCGATTTCGACCGGGCCGCCGAGAGCTGGGCGGACCTCGCGAGCGACGCCGATGCGGTGTTCGATCGCGAGGTGAGCGTCGACATGGCCGAGGTCGCACCGATCGTCACCTGGGGGACCTCGCCCGCCGATGCGGCACCGATCGACGCCACCGTGCCCGATCCCGCCCGTGCCCCTGCCGCCGAGGCGGCACGGATCGCCGACGCCCTCGACTATATGGGGCTGCGGCCGGGACAGAAGCTGACCGACGTGGTGATCGATCAGGTCTTCATCGGCTCCTGCACCAATGCCCGGATCGAGGACCTGCGCGCCGCGGCCGCGGTGCTCGCCGGGCGCCGGGCGAAGGTGCCCGGCCTCGTCTCGCCGGGCTCGTCGTCGGTCAAGCGGCAGGCGGAGGAGGAGGGGCTGGACCGCATCTTCAGAGCGGCAGGGCTCGATTGGGTCGATTCCGGCTGCTCGATGTGTGTCGGCATGAACGGCGACCGCGTGGCACCCGGCAAGCGCTGCGCCTCCTCGACCAACCGCAACTTCCGCGGCCGGCAGGGGCCGGGGGCGCGCACCCATCTGATGTCGCCGGCGATGGTCGCAGCGGCGGCGGTCACCGGCCACCTCGCCGACATGCGGCCACTGCTGGACGGCCGATCGTGAGCGGCTGGACCCGGCACGAGGGGCTGGCGGTCGGGCTGCCGCGCCAGCGGATCGACACCGACCAGCTGATCCCGGCGCGCTTCATGGCGCGGCCGCGGTCGGCGGGCTACGGCCAGTTCCTGCTGCACGATCTGCGTGCCGAGCCGGACTTCCCGCTCGCCGCCCCCGAGGCCCGAGGGGCTTCGATCCTCGTCACCGGGCGCGACTTCGGCGGTGGCTCGTCGCGCGAGGCCGCGGTCTACGCCCTGGTCGATGCCGGCTTTCGCGTGGTGATCGCCCCGAGCTTCGGTGACATTTTCGCGGCGAATGCGGTCAACAACGGCCTGTTGCCGGCGCGTGCGGCGACCGCGGATCTGCTCGGCCGGCTGCCGGCAAGGCTGCGGGTCGACCTGCAGACGCAGACCATCACCGGCGCCGGTCTCGAGCTGCCGTTCACGATCGACCGGGTCTCGGTGACCAAGCTGATCAACGGCTGGGACGATATCGATCTGACCACCGTCCATCGGGCCGCGATCGCCGCCTTCGCCGCCCGCCGCAAGGCTTCGGCACCGTGGCTCTGGCCATTGCGAACCGGGGAATCACCCCCAACCACAGGGAGAGAGGAATGAAGCCGTTTCGACTGACCGGGCTCGCGGCCGTGGCGGCCCTTCTGGGGGCACCTGCCGTTGCGACCGAGACGCTGACCGCGGTGCACGCCTTTCCGCCGACGCTGGTCTATACCCAGTCCTTCCTCGAGTTCGTCGACCGGGTGAACGAGCGTGGCGAGGGGGTGATCCGGATCGACGTGCGCGGCGGGCCCGAGGCGATCGGCATGTTCCAGCAGGCGGATGCGGTGCGCGACGGGGTCGTCGACATGGCCTACACGCCGGGCTCGTTCTATGCCGGGGCACTGCCCGAGAAGGACGCGCTCGTCACCTCGAACCGGCTGGCTGCGGAGGTGCGCGAGAACGGCGGGATCGACCTGATCAACGAGATCCACCAGGCGCGCATGGGGGTCTATTACCTCGGCTGGTTCGACAGTGGCGTCTGCTACAATCTCTGGACGGTCAACGAGCCAGAGCTCGATGCCGACGGCAATCTCGCGATGACCGACGTCCGGCTGCGCGGCAATCCGGTCTACAACGCCTTCTTCACCGATTATCTGGGGGCGCAGGTGATCGACCTGCCGACCGGCGAGGTCTATGCGGCGCTCGAGCGCGGCATCGTCAACGCCACCGGCTGGACGCAGATCGGCCTGCTCGATCTCGGCTGGAACGACTTCGTCAACTGGCGGATCGAGCCCTGCTTCTTCTCCACCGATCTCGGCGTGATCATCAATCTCGACAGCTGGAATGCACTGAGCGAGGAGGCCCGGGCGCTCCTGCAGGAGGTGGCGCTCGAGCACGAGATCTCGAGTGCCGAGGCGCACCAGAGCCGCCGCGACGAAGAGTTCGAGCAGCTGGCCGAGGCCGGCATGGGGGTGGTCGAGCTCGAGGGCGAGGCGGCTGCGAACTACTTGCGCGGGGCGCGCGAGGCGACCTGGAACCGGATGCGCGAGCTGATGGCGGCCCAGCCCCTGGACGAGACGCATTACGACCGCTTGATCGAGCTCTTCTACGACTTCGAGCGCGCCGGCGGCTGAGGACACGGCGCCCCCGTTCGCGGGGGTGCCGGCACGTTCGACGAGGGATGGCGGATGCAGGCAGTGGCGGCGGTGCTGATCAGGGCCCATGACGCCGTCGTCTCGCTGATGGCGGTGATCGCCGGTGCCACGCTGGTCTGGCTGATGGTCGCCATCGTCTGGTCGGTCGGCATGCGCAATCTGGGTCTGCAGCCCCATGCCTGGCTCTTCACCTCGACCGAGTACGGCGTGCTCTACATGACCATGCTCGGTGCGCCCTGGCTCGTGCGCAAGCGCGGCCATGTGCATATCGAGCTTTTGACCGCGGCCTTGCCCGAACAGCCGCAGCGGCTGGTCAGTCGCCTGGTGGCGCTGGCCTGTGTCCTGGTCTGCGGCTATCTCGCCTGGCGGGGCTTGTTGCTGGTGCAGACCAATATCGCCCGCAACGACTTCGACGTGCGGGCCTATTTCTACCCGCGCTGGCTCTTGACTATCGCCTTTCCACTCAGCTTCGGGCTGATGGCAGTGGAATTTTCCCGCTTCGTCTTCGGCCGCGAGCTGCTGCACAGCGGCGAGGCGGGGCTCCGGGAATGAGCCGGCTTCGATGATCTGGTACGAGGCGCTGGCGATCCTGTTGGGCAGCATCATCGTGCTGATGGCGCTGGGCATGCCGGTCGCCATCGCCTTTCTCGCCGCCTGCACGCTGGGGGCCTGGCTCTTCATGGGCGGCGAGCGGGGGGTCACCCAGCTGCTCAACAACGGTCTCGGCTCGCTGACCTCCTATGCGTTGGTGCCGATCCCGCTGTTTTTGCTGATGGGCGAGATGTTCTTCCATACCGGGCTCGGCAGCCGGATGTTCGGTACTATCGACCGGCTCCTGGGCCGGCTGCCCGGGCGGCTGAGCTACGTCACCGTCCTGGGTGGGACGGGCTTCGCCACACTGTCCGGCTCGTCGATGGGCTCGACGGCACTGATGGGCAGCCTGATGCTGCCCGAGATGACCAGGCGCGGCTACAAGCGGCACATGTCCCTGGGCCCGATCCTCGGCACCGGCGGGCTTGCGATCATCATCCCGCCTTCGGCGCTGGCCGTGCTGCTCGCGACCCTGGCGCGGGTGGATATCGCGGCCCTCTTGATTGCCGGGGTGATCCCGGGACTGATCCTGGCCGCGTTCTATCTCGTGACGATCTTCATCCAGACCCGGCTCGACCCGGACGCCGCCCCGGCCTATGCGGTCGAGGACATTCCACTGCTCGCCAAGCTCGGTCTCGTGCTGCGCGACGTGGTGCCCATGGTCGGGCTGATGGTCGCGATCGTCGCGATGATGCTCTACGGCCTCGCCACCCCGTCGGAGGCCGCGGCCTTCGGTGCGCTCGGCGTCCTGCTGCTCGCCGCGGCCTTTCGCGCCCTGACCCTGAGCGCGGTGCTGGCCTCGATCACCGGGGCACTTCGGGTCACCCTGATGGCCTATCTGATCGTCTTCGGCTCGGCCACCTTCAGCCAGCTTCTGGCCTTCTCCGGCGCCTCGCCCGGGCTGATCGCGTGGGCGACCGGCTTCGATCTGCCGCCCGTTGCGATGCTGCTCGCGATGTTCGCGGTGCTTTTGCTCCTCGGCATGTTCATGGAGCAGATCTCGATGATGCTCCTCACCGTGCCGATTTTCTTCCCGCTCGCCACGCAATTGGGCTTCGATCCGGTCTGGTTCGCGCTGATCATGCTGCTCGGGCTGGAGATCAGCTTCACCACCCCGCCCTTCGGCCTGTTGCTCTTCGTGATGAAGGGGGTGGCGCCGCCCTCGACGACGATGCGCGACATCTATACGGCAGCGCTCCCCTTCATCCTCTGCTCGCTGCTCCTGGTCGGGCTGCTGATCCTCTTTCCCGGCTTGGCACTCTGGCTGCCGTCGCTCTAGCGAACGGCCGTCGAGACGACGTGCACGACAGCGAGACGGGCTTGACGTGGATCGAGGTAGCCCGCATCAGTTTCTTCAGGCTCTGTCTACGTATCGCGGCGGTGAGGGAGGCCGCCTCAGGGCTCTATTGATAATGCTCCGGCACGATTTTCGGGGCTGCTCACGGCCGAAGGAGACCGGGGCGACGTGGCGATCTACCGTGTTCTCAAAGGTCTGGACCTGCCTTTGGCGGGCGTGCCGGAGCAGGTGATCGAGCCGGCCGCACCGGCTGCGGCGGTGGCCCTTCTGGCCGAGGATTATGTCGGGCTGAAGCCGATCTTCCGGGTCGCCGAAGGCGACGAGGTGAGCCTGGGTCAGCTCTTGTTCGAAGATCGCGCCAACCCGGGCGTGCGCTTCACCGCACCCGCGGCCGGGCGGATCGCCGCTCTCAACCGTGGCGAACGGCGCGCCTTCGTCTCTCTGGTCATCGCCCTCGAGCCGCACGACCCGGACGAGCCGGCCGTGCCGTTCGAGAGCTACCGCCGAACCTCGCCCGAAACGCTCGACCGCGCCGAGATCGTCGCCCTTCTGGTCGAATCCGGCCTCTGGACGGCATTGCGCGTGCGCCCTTTTTCGCGTGTCCCGCCGCCGGATTCGGCACCCGCAGCGCTCTTCGTCACCGCCATGGACAGCCGGCCGCACGCGCCCTCGGTCGATCTCGTGCTCGCCGGCCAGGAGGAGGATTTCGGCCTCGGCCTCGCCTGTCTCGCGCGGCTGTCGCCCGGCCCCACCTATCTCTGCTGTGCGGAGAACAGCCGGGTGGCAGAGGCGGCCGTTCCCGGGGTGACGGTCGCCCGGTTCGCCGGCCCGCACCCGGCCGGCAATGCCGGCACCCACATTCACATTCTCCATCCGGCCGATCTCGACCGCCGGGTCTGGCATATCGGCTATCAGGACGTGATCGCCGTCGGCCGGCTGGTGCGGACCGGCTTGCTGGACACGCGGCGCGTCGTGGCGCTCGGCGGGCCGAGCGTGACGCGGCCGAGGCTGCTCGCCACCCGGGTCGGGGCCGCGACCGACGGCCTGATCGCCGGTGAGATCGAGCCCGGCTGCCGCGTGGTCTCCGGTTCGGTGCTCGACGGCCGCACCGCGATGGGCCCGGTCACCGGTTATCTCGGCCGCTATCATCTGCAGGTCGCGGCTCTGCCCGAGCCCGAGGGGCGCGAGCTCTTCGGCTGGATCAGGCCGGGTGGCGACAAGTTCTCGATCTGGCGGGTGGTGCAGAGTGCGTTCCAGAAGCCGGCGGCGCTGCGCCTCACCACGGCCACCCACGGCGGCAAACGCGCGATGGTGCCGATCGGCTCCTTCGAGCGGGTGATGCCCTTGGATCTGCTGCCGACCTTTCTTCTGCGGGCCCTCTTGATGGGCGACATCGAGCGCGCGGTCGAGCTCGGCTGCGTCGAGCTCGACGAGGAGGACCTCGCCCTCTGCACGTTCGTCTGCCCCGGCAAGGCCGAATACGGGCCGCTGCTGCGCCGGGCGCTCGAGCGGATCGAGAAGGAGATCGCCTGATGCGGCTGTTGCGCCAGCTCCTCGATCGTGCCGGCGAGCCGTTCCACAAAGGCGGCAGGCTCGAGCGTTTCTACCCGCTCTACGAAGCGCTCGACACGTTCTTCTACGCCCCCGGCGATACGACGAAGACCGGTGCTCACGTCCGTGACGCCATGGACCTCAAGCGGATGATGATCCTCGTCGTCATCGCGCTTCTCCCGTGCGTGCTGATGGCCCTCTACAATACCGGGCTGCAGGCCAACCTGTTGATCGATCCCGAGCGCACCGACCTGCTCGAAGGCTGGCGGCATGCGCTCTTGCAGGGTCTGGGCATCCCCTACGACCCCTCCAGCATTCTCGCCAACATGGCGCACGGGGCCCTCTACTTTTTGCCGCTCTACATCGTCACCATGGTGGTCGGCGGCACCATGGAGGTGCTGTTCGCCGTGGTCCGCGGGATGGAGGTCAACGAGGGTTTCTTCGTCACCGGGCTCCTCTATCCGCTGATCCTGCCCCCCGACCTGCCGCTCTGGATGGCGGCCTTGGGCATCATCTTCGGCATCGTGATCGCCAAGGAGCTGTTCGGCGGGACCGGGATGAACTTCATCAATCCGGCACTTGCCGCGCGGGCCTTCGTGTTCTTCGCCTATCCCACGGAAATGTCGGGCGATCCGGTCTGGTACACGGTGCCGGCGGAGGCCACGCTCGACGGCTGGACGGCACCCACGCCGCTCTCCGAGCTGCGGCTCGGCTACGGGCCGATCGAGACCCAGGGGCTCTCCTGGTGGGACGCGTTCTTGGGCTTCATTCCGGGCAGTCTGGGTGAGACCTCGGCACTGGCGTGCCTGCTCGGGGCCGTCGTCATCATCGTCACCGGCGTCGGTTCGTGGAAGACCATGGCGGCGGTCGTGGTGGGCACGATCGGCATGGCGAGCTTTTTCAACCTCGTGGGCTCGGAGACGAACTACTGGTACGCCATGCCGTTCTGGTGGCACATGGTGCTCGGCAGCTGGGCGTTCGCCACCGTCTTCATGGTCACCGACCCCGTCACCTCGCCCTTCACCGATGCCGGCAAATGGGTCTACGGGATCATCATCGGGGCGATGATCGTGCTGATCCGGGTGGTCAATCCCTCCTATCCGGAAGCGGTGATGCTGGTGATCCTCTTCATGAATGTCATGGCACCGATGATCGACCACGTCTTCGTCCGCGCCAACATCAAGCGCCGGCAGGCCCGCCGTGGCTGAGGCGACCCGCACCCGTGCCGAGCGCCGAAACGTCAACGCACCGGGCTACACGGTTCGCTTCGCACTCGTCGTCTGCCTCGCCTGTGCCGCCGTGGTCGCGGTCGCCGCCGTCCTGCTGGAACCCCGCCAGGCGGCCAATGCGCGGCTCTATATGGAAAAGAACGTGCTGATCGCGGCCGGCCTCGCGCAGCCGGGCGACGCATTGTCGATTGCCGACGTCGATGCGCTCTTCGAGCGTTATGTCGAGGCCCGCCTCGTCGACCTGCAGGCGGGCGAGCTGGTGCCCGAGAACGCGGTCGATGCGCGCGCCTTCGATCAGCGGGCGGCGCGCAACGACCCGGCGACCAGCCGGCTGGCACCAACCAACAAGGCCGGCATCCACCGTCTGCCGGACCGCGCCGTGGTCTATTTCATCCGCCGCGACGACGCGGTCGAGCAGCTCGTGCTCGCGGTCGAGGGGCTCGGCATGTGGGGGACGATGTACGGGTTCGTCTCGCTCGATCCGGACGCCAACACGGTCGGCGGTCTCACCTATTACGAGCATCGCGAGACTCCGGGCCTGGGTGCAGAGGTCGCCAGCCCGGTCTGGCAGCGGGTCTGGCAGGGTCGCAAGATCTACGACGACCAGTGGCAGGCGCGAATCACCGTGATCAAGGGCATCGCCGGCGACCCCGAAGACGACCCGCTGCGGGTCGACGGGCTGACCGGGGCCACGGTCACCAGCAATGCGGTGACCAACCTGATGCAGTTCTGGCTCGGCCCGCACGGCTACGGGCCCTTTCTCGATCGGTTCCGCGAAGGGGAGGCAGAGATTTGAGCACCGTCATCGGCACCGGCGGCCCGGCGCCCATCGCGTTCGGCCCCAAAGAGCGGGCGATCCTCACCGACCCGCTCGTCGCCAACAACCCGATCACCGTGCAGATGCTCGGCGTCTGCTCGGCCCTGGCGATCACCACCGGCGTCGACAACGCGCTCGTCATGAGTGTCGGCGTCATCCTCGTCGCCATGGTCGCCAGCCTCGCCGTCAGCCTGATCCGCGACCGCACGCCGACGGCGATCCGGATCATCGTCCAGCTCGCGATCATCGCTTCGCTGGTCACCGTCTTCGATCAGGTCCTGAAGGCCACCTTCTACGAGATCTCCTTGGAGCTCTCGGTCTTCGTCGGCCTGATCATCACCAACTGCATGGTGCTCGGTCGGGCCGAGGGCTTCGCGATGCAGAACCCGCCCTATCCCGCGGTACTCGATGCCCTGGGCAACGCCTTGGGCTATGCGCTGATCCTGATCATCGTCGCCGCCAGCCGTGAGCTCTTGGGGGCGGGCAAGCTGCTCGGCTATCAGGTCCTGCCGCTCACCACCGACGGTGGCTGGTTCGAGCCCAACGGCCTCATGCTGCTGCCGCCTTCGGCGCTGTTCGTCATCGGCCTCTTGATCTGGGCGATGCGGACCTGGTGGCCGGAACTCGTGGAGAAGGATTGATGGAGCATTTCATCAATCTGATGGTGCGGGCGATCTTTCTCGAGAACCTGGCGCTCGCCTACTTTCTCGGGATGTGCTCCTATCTCGCCTGCTCGAAGAAGATGGAGACCGCCTTCGGCCTCGGGCTCGCCGTGGTCTTCGTCCAGACGCTCACCGTGCCGCTCAACAACGTCTTGATGCGCAGCCTGCTCGACGAGGGAGCGCTCGCCTGGCTCGGCCCCGCCTTCGCCGACATCGACCTGCGTTTTCTCTCCTTCATCCTCTTCATCGCCGTGATCGCTGCGGCGGTGCAGATCGTCGAGATGACGATCGATCGCTTCATGCCCGCCCTCTACAACTCGTTGGGCGTGTTCCTGCCGTTGATCGCGGTCAATTGCGTGATCCTCGGCGGCTCGCTGTTCATGCAGGAGCGCGACTACACCGTCACCGAGAGTGTGGTCTTCGGTTTCGGCTCGGGCTTCGGCTTTGCCCTCGCGATCGTGGCGCTGGCCGCCATTCGCGAGAAGCTGAGCTATTCCGATGTGCCCGAAGGGCTGAAGGGGCTCGGCATCACGTTCATCGTCGTGGGCCTCATGTCGATGGCTTTCATGGTGTTCTCGGGGATCCAGCTCTGATGCTCGCCGTCCCGATCGCGATTTTGGTCTTCACCGCCGTCGTGCTCGGCCTCGTGCTGATCCTGATGGCCGCCCGCCGCCAGCTGGTGGCCACCGGCGACGTCGCCATCGTCGTCAACGACGACGAGACGGCCCCCTTGCAGGTGCCGGCCGGCGGGACCCTGCTCGGCGTCCTCACCGACAGCCGCATCCTCATCCCGTCCGCCTGCGGCGGCAAAGGCTCCTGCGGCGTCTGCGACGTGGTGGTCAAGGAAGGCGGCGGTGCGTTGATGCCGACCGAAACACCCTTCATCCCGCCCGGCAAGGCCAAGCGCGGCCACCGTCTCGCCTGCCAGGTGAAGGTCAAGGGCGACATGCGGATCGAGCTCGCCCCCGAGATCTTCAACGCCAAGGAATGGGACTGCCGGGTCATCAGCAACCGCACGGTCTCCAGCTTCATCAAGGAACTGAAGCTCGCGCTGCCCGAGGGGGTCAGCGTGCCGTTTCGCGCCGGCGGCTACATGCAGCTGCGCTGCCCGCCGCACGAGTTGTCGTTCAGCGAGTTCGACATCGACCCCGGGCACCGCGAGGACTGGGACAAGTTCGACCTCTGGCGCTTTCGCTCGGTCGTGCCGGAGCCGGTCGAGCGCGCCTATTCGCTCGCCAGCTACCCGCTCGAAAAGGACCTGCTTTTTACCATCCGCATCGCTTTTCCGCCCGGCTACCGCGACGACATCCCGCCCGGCATCGTCAGTTCCTGGCTGTTCAAGCTGCAGGAGGGCGACCGGGTCGTCGCCACCGGGCCCTTCGGCGAGTTCTACGCCCGGGACACCGACAACGAGATGTGCTTCATCGCCGCCGGTGCGGGCATGGCGCCGATGCGCTCGCACATCCTCGATCAGCTCCTGCGCCTCAAGTCGAAGCGCAAGATGAGCTTCTGGTATTCGGCCCGCAATCTCTCCGAAGCCTTCTACATCGAGGAGTTCGACGCGCTTGCCGCCGCGCACCCGAATTTCAGCTGGAACCTGGTGCTGTCCGAACCGCGGCCCGAGGACAACTGGACGGGGCCGGTGGGCCTCGTCCGCCAGCAGGCGTTGAAGAAGCTCTACCTCGACCATCACCCGGCACCCGAGGAGATCGAGTACTATCTCTGCGGCCCGGCGGTCATGAACAACACCATGACCGCCATGCTGCTCGATCTGGGTGTCGACCGGGAGAACATCATGTTCGACGATTTCGGGTTTTGAGCCGATGACGGAAACCGTCGCCGAAGCGATTGCGAAAAAGCGCGACCGGGGTCGCCTCGTCACCGTTCCGGCCGGAGCACTGGTCCGCGACGCGGTCGAAACGCTGGTCGAGGAACGCCTGGGTGCGGTGCTGATCGAGAACGAGGACGGCCTCATCGACGGCATCTTCACCGAACGCGACCTCCTGGTCCGCGTGGTCCACGCCCACCGCGACCCGGACACCACCCCCATCTCGCTGGTCATGACCCGCGACGTGCGCTTCGTCTCGCCCGGCACGACGGTCGAGGCGGCGCTGGCGCTGATGCACGTCAACCGCTTTCGCCACCTGATCGTCATGGATGGCCCCCGGGTCGTGGGCCTCGTCTCGAGCGGCGACATGGTGGGCGAGATCCTGCTGCGTGGCGAAGGCCGCTTCGAGGCGGCTGTGCGGCAGAAGCTCGACACCACCGCGCAGCCGGAGAAAGCCTGATGGACGCCGTCCTCTCCCCGTTCAGCCGAAAGCATCCCCGGCGCCGGCTGCTCGTCGGTCTCGGTGCCGTGGCCACGCTCGGGCTCGCCGGTCTCGCCGCGCGCCCCTGGCGCACCGCCGAGGCCGGCCCCTGGGTGATCGAAGGCCCGACCATGGGCACGAGCTACACGGTCAAGATCGCCACGCCCGGCCTCGGACCGGCCCGCCTGGAGCGAGTCCAGGCCGACATCCACGATGCCTTCACCGCGATCGACCAGCGGATGTCGGTGTACCTCCCGCAATCCGAACTCAGCCGGCTCAACGCCCAGCCCGCCGGCAGGCTCGCGGTCTCGCCGGCGCTGTTCGAGGTGCTCGACGCCGCGAGCGAGATCGCCCGGCTTTCCGCTGGTGCCTTCGATCCGACCATCGCTCCGGTCGCCGACGCCTGGGGCTTCGGCCCGAGCCGCAGCCGCGAGCTTCCCTCGGCCGCGACCCTCGAAGAGAAACGCCGCACCGTGGGTCACGCCGGCCTCGGCCTCGATCCCGCGACCCGCACCGTCCTGAAGGCGCAGGACGGCCTCGCCCTCGATCTCGGCGGCATCGCCAAGGGCAAAGGAGCGGATGCCGCAGCATCGGCGCTGCTCGCCGCGGGCGTCGAGGACTTCATGGTCGAGGCCGGCGGCGAGATCGTCACGCGCGGCCTGAATGCCGAGGGCCGGCCCTGGGCGATCGGCATCGAGGAGCCCGACACCTGGCCGCGCCGCGCCCGCCTGGTTCTCGCCTCGAGCAACGAAGCCATTGCCACCTCGGGCGACTACCGCCTCTATGTCGAGCACGGCGGCCGCCGCTACCCGCACGCCATCGACCCCGCGACCGCCACCCCGATCGGCCCCGGCCTCGCCTCGGTGAGCGTGATCACCGGCGACGCCATGCACGCCGACGCGCTGGCCACGGCACTTTTGGTCCAGGGCCTCGAACGCGGGTTGCGGCTCGCCGACCAACTCGGCCTCGAGGCCCACTTCATCAGCCGCGACGCGGGCGGCCGCCTCCTCGACCACCCGAGCGCCGCCCGGCGCGAGCGCCGCGCCGGCCAGCCGGCCTGAGCCGATGGTCGCCACGCTGCTCGCCGTCGCCGCGGTGACGTTTCTCGCCTTCGCGCTCGCCATGCTGCTGATGGCCACCGGCGTGCTGGCCAAACGCCCCTGCCTCAAGGGCTCGTGCGGCGGCCTCTCGTGCGCCGACTGTCCCAACCGCGAACGACACGAGGCAGAGTAGGAAGGAACTGCGGGAAGGCTCGCCTTGCGGCACCCATCCGGTCCTTTTTGATGGTGGATGGTCGGGTGTGTGGTGAGGTTTCGTGGCCGAGGAGACGGAAGTGTCTGTTCTCGAAAGCCAGAAAAGGGTGGCGTTTCATCCTTTATCTGTCGAGGGAACCGTCCACATCGCTCGTCGTTTTTCGAGAGAGTGTCACGATGCCGATCGACGGGAGATAGTGGACCATGGAGCAACCGCTCGAGCTGACGTTCACCGACACGCCGCCGTCCGACTTCGTCGAGCGCGACGTGCGCGACAGAGTGGCGAAGCTGGAGCGGCTCTTCGACCACATCACCAGCTGCCACGTCTACGTCGCCGCACCGCACAAGCGGCACCAGAAGGGCAATCAGTACGAGGTCCGCATCGAGGTTCGCGTGCCCGGCACGGAGCTCGTCGTCAACAATCAGCCGGGTGACGTGCACGCCCACGAAGACATGCATGTTGCCGTCCGCGACGCCTTCAACGCCATCGAGCGGCAGCTGAAGAAGTACAAGGCCAAGCTCGCCGGCGACGTCAAGAGCTCGGTCGCCACCGGTCAGTTGCACGGGCAGATCAAGGAGATCGATCACGGCCGGGAGTTCGGGCAGATCATCGCCGCCGACGGCCGGCTGGTCTACTTCCACGCCAACAGCGTGATCGACGGCACGTTCGAGGAACTGCGGCAGGGGGATCCCGTGCTCCTCGTCGTGCAGTCGGACGAAAGCACCGTCGGTCCCCAGGCGAGCACGGTCAAGCCGATCTCCGAGACCCGTTTCGGCGCCCCGGGCGTGGCACCAGAGCGACGCTGACCGGCGCCCGGGTTGGAGAGGCGCGACCCCCTCGTTGACCATTCGCCTCGCCACCGCGAGCGACTCCACCCCGAAGTCGAGGTGGGGCGGGCGCGGAGGCGTGCCTCCCCGCCATTCCTCTTCCCTCTATAGCTGCAAACGAAAGTCCGGCGGGGTCGGGCTACTCGTCGTCGATGCTGTGGTAGCCTTTGCCGCGCAGGTTGGTTTGCATCATCGCGCGGGCCTGCATCATCGCTCGGCTCTGCATCATCGCGCGTGATTGCAGCATGGCGCGGGACTGGAGCATGGCCCGGCTCTGCAGCATGGCGCGGGACTGCAGCATCGCCCGGCTCTGCATCATGGCGCGGGTTTGGATCGCGCCGCCGGTGCCGTCGTCCAGGAGTTCGCGCACCCGGAGGTCGTCGCGGTCGGTGCCGGGGGCGAGCATCAGCGAGCTGCGCTCGCTTTCGTCGATGACCTCGTAGCTGCCGAGGGTTTCCGGCACGTAGTAGAGTCGGCCGTCGGCACCTCTGAGCGTGAAGCCGCCGTCGCCGGTGCTGCTCGTCATGCCGACGGTGTCGGGGACGGTGAGGCCGAGGGCGATGCCGACCTCGGTTTCGTCCATGTCGAAGAGCAGTGTGTCGGCGTCGAGGTCGGCCGTCCAGCGCAGGTACTTGGCGCGCGGGAAGGCCTTCTCGCTCGCCGCGTCGTCCGCGGCCGCTTCGCTGTCGCTCGGCGATGACGGCAACAGGATCTTCACCGGCTCGGGCAGGGTGTGTGGCTTGTCCTCGTCGACGAAGCGGTAGCCGTAGACGAAGACGAGGCCACCCTCGAAGACGCGGAGCGGCGTCGTCGTGTCTTCGCTGCCGCTGCCGGGCTCGTGCTCCTGGAAGCGGGTGTCGGCGAACGTGCCGGCTCTGGCGATCTTGTCCGGCACGGCACCGTCGAGGAACAGCAGCGGGACCTGTTTGACGAAAAGGACGACCCGTCGTCGGGGTGCCAGGCCGATGGTGGTCATGGGTTCGTCCCTTGTCCTCGAGGTCGCGAGCGTCGTCCCTGGTCAGGAGCTTAGACCAATGCCGAACGACGCGCCATGGTTTCGCGCGGCCGGCCCGGCGCGGCGTCCGGCTCACGCCGGATCTGCCGCCAGCGAAAGCAGTCCTCGATCAGCGCCTGATTGGTGCTGCCGCTGAAGCCGCGATCGACGGCGAGGAAGGTCTCGGCGACGCGCGCGAAGGTGAGGCCGGCCGGTTGCAGACGGTGGAAGGTGGCGGCCAGCCGGAGCCCGACCATGTCGCGGGCATCGCGCAGCGCATCGCGAAAGCCCTCGGGCTCGCTGCGATAGGCGTCGGTCAGCGCCCGATCGTCGGCGGCGTCGAGCGCTTCTTCGGAGGCCGCCGCGGCGCGGCGCAAGCCCTGGGCCAAGGCAGGCTGAACCAGGCCGAAGGCAACGAGGCGGTCGAGATAGAGGTCGACGATGATGTCGAAGATCGCCCCGGTGAGCGGCTGGCCCAGCGTGTGGGCCTGTTTGCCGGTCAGCTCGGCGGGCGGGGTGTCGAGGCTGACGACATCGGCCATCTTCAGCGCGTTGGAGGCCGAGCGGATCTGCCGGGTCGCCGAGAGCTCGCCGATCCGGTTGAGCTCGTTGGCCTTGTAGAGATCGCCCTCGCTGACCCTGAGCACGTGGGCGATGAAGCTCTCGAAATGCAGGACCGAGAGCATCGCCACGCAATCCGAGGCGGATTCGTGAAAGCCGCGATAGGCGGTGGTCAGGGTCTCGGGTGTCGGCACGCCGACCAGCGAGAAGACGATGCCGTGCCCGGTCTCGTGCGCCAGGACGTCGAAATTCAGCGCATAGGGGCGCTTTTCGCCCTGATCGTCGGCGCCCTCGCCGCACTCCATGAAGCCCCAGCCGAAATGCGCGTTGTCCCAGGCGACGTGCGGGATCAGCTCGAGCCTGGGGTGGGTCATGGCGAAGTGCCAGTGCAAGGGGCCGCCGAGATAGACCTCCCAGACGTCGAGCACCCGGCGCACGGTGCCGAACATGTGCGCCGCCTCGAAGCCGCGGTCGCCCGGATGGAGGTGGTCGAAATGGCCCTCGAGGTCGGGCAGCGCCGGCAATTCCTTGGGCCCGCGGAAGGGCGGCAGGTCCTCCGCACCGTACGGTTTCTTGTCGATCGGCGAGAGCGCGTACATCCGGTCGTCGGACGGGCCGGGGCCGAGGCTGCCCTTGGGCGACGAGACGTGGACGACCTCCGGCGCGCGGAAATCGTCGAGCACCGGCGACTGCGCGAACAGGCGAAAGCGGGTGCCGGAGTGGCGGAAGAAGCGGTCGAGCGAGAAGCTCATGGCGGGTCTCCCACTGGCCCCAGGGCCTCTTCCCAGAGCAGGGTGCGCTCGAAGCGGAAGGCGGGCGGGATCAGCGGCAACGCGTCGGCGGCGAGCCGGCAGAGCAGGGCTTCGGCGTCGAGCCGCTTTTGCGCCACCCGCCCGGCGGGCAGCCAGGCGGCGAGTGCCGCCACCTCGATGCCGGCGTCGGTCGCGATGGCCAGCACCGAAGCCCAGCTCCGCTCCTTGTAGAACAGGCCCTTGGCGACGGCGGCGACGGCCAGTGCCGCCTCGAGGTCCAGCACACCCGCCTCGACCGCAGCCGCGAGGCTGGCGCGGATATCGACCAGGGCTTCGGTGGCGGGATAGCCGAGCTCGGCCGGCCCGTGGGCGACGGCCACCTCGTCGTCGGCCATGAAGGGCTCGGGGAAGGGTGCGAACCGGCCGGTTGCGTAGGCTTCGAAGACCCGGCCGACGCCGATCATGCCGAAGCTGCGGAGTTCGGCCGCGCGCAGGGCTCCCATGCTCGCGGCGCCCGCCACCCGAATGCCCTCGGCGAGCGCAAAGAGCAGCTCCTTGTGCCAGACCGCCGGCACCTGCTCGAAATAGCCGTCGATCAGGGCGATGGTGGCCGGCCGGTAGCGCTCGATCGCGGCCAGCACGTCGCCCCGCCGGGCCGGTGGCAGAAAGACCGCGTCGCAGAGCCCGCGGGCGACATCTTGCGGCAGAGTGGGCCCGAGGAAGACCACGTTCATGCGGCCATCGCCGCCAGCAAGGCGGCGGCCCGGTGGCCCGGGACATAGGCCGAACGCGGCCCCTCGAGGGCGGCTTCCAGTCCCGGCACCACCACCCTGACGACGGCGAGGCCGAAGGCCGGCTTGCCGACATCGACCGCGAGGGCGCGGCCGAGACCGGCGCGCTGCAGCGCCGCGAGCGTCGCCTCGATGTCCGCGGCGAAACTCGCCGCTTCGACCGAGGCGATCGCAGCGAAGTCGCGCTGCGGCTGCAGCCCGGCCAGAATTCCCCGTGCGGCGCGGCGCCGCTCGGCCAGCGCCGCCGGGTCGTAGTCTTCGTCGGGGATGTCCTCGCGCGCCCCGGCGATGAAGGTGGCGCGTGCCTGGGCGGCCTCGGTCAGGGCGCGGGCGAGGGCCACCTCGGGGGCGGGATGCGCACCACTGCCGAGTTCCGGCGCACCGGTGGTGCCGCTCGCATCGTCGATCAATGCCATGAACGCCGGAATGCCGAGATCGGAGGTGACATCGAAGACCGCGACATCGATCGCGGCCGCGGCGAAGCGGTCGAGCAGCCAGCGGCAGACCGGATCGGCGACGGTCTCGAGGCGCACCGCCGTGGTCGAGCGCCAGGCCTCGGGCCCCAGTTTCCACAAGGTGAGCGCATCGCGCTCGATGACCTCCATCAGCGCATGCAGCAGCGCCTCCTCACGGGTATTGCCCGAGGCCAGGCCGTTGGTGGTGGCGGCGAACACCTGCGAATGCGGTGGTTCGGGCAGGGCGTAATTGGCGTGCACCAACTCGAACGGCAGCCACTCGGCCGCACCGCCGATCAGGTCCTGCGCCTCGATCCAGAGCAGCGGCCGGCCGGGGTCGAGGGGCTCGACCGTGGCGACCGGCAGCGCCTCGATCTCGCCGATCGGGTGGGCAAAGCGCATTTCGTCGAGGCTCGCCAGGCGCAGCGGCCGGTCGATGCTCTCCGCACACCAGGTCTCGTAGGCCTCCATGACCGCCGAGACCCGGGCGGCATCGAGGCTCGTCCCCTTGCCCTGAAAGACCGAGAGCGAGCGGGAATTCGGCCGGCAGGCGGTGACCACCGGGATGCCGATGCGATCGAGGCCGGTGATGTCGGCGACCCGGCTGATGCCGAAGACGGGCAGCAGCGGGGCGAGCCTGGCCCAGGTTCGTGCGGGCGAGCAGACGCGCCGGGCACCCTCGCAGAACGCCTTGTCGCCGGCGCTCGTCACACGGTCGGCCGGGTCAGTGCCGCGCGTGCCTCGTCGAGGTCGCGGCCGGTCGCCTCCGGCGCGAAGCGGGCGAGGATCGCTTGCAGTTCGGCTGCGGCATGCGACGCGTCGCCGATCCGGCGGGCGACCGCGAGACGGCTGAGCCCGGCACGCAATTCGAGCGCCAGGGCGCGCTGGTTCGCGGCGATCCACTGCGCCTCGTCGAGCTTGGCGGTGACCGCGGCGGCATCCGGCACCTCGCGGTCGAGGGCGACCAGGGCCTCCTGGCGGGCGATCTCGGCGGCCCAGTAGGCGACACCCTGTTCGGCGATCACCGCCCTGGCACCGGCCAGCGCCGCCAGCGCCTCGTCCGGCCGGCCGAGCAGCCGGAGCGCCTCCGCCCGCATGCACTGGTAGACCGGGAAGTCCTCGGGCGTGCCGACCTCCTGCATCACCCGAAAGCCCCGATCGATCCGCTCGAGGCCGCTCTCCGGCCGACCGGCATCGACCTCGCGCCAGCCGAAGAAGATGTCGGCCTTGGCCCGGTACTCCTCGAGATCGTGGCGGGTGGCAAGGGCCATGAGCTGTTCGGCGTGCCGGGCGACGGCCGCCCCGTCGCGGCGGTAGTGGTGCAGCATGACGGCGATATCGAGGGCGTGCAGCAGACTGCCGAGATGGTCGATCGCCTGGGCATGCGCCAGGGCACGATCGGCATGCGCCACAGCGGCGTCGCCCGCCCCGAGCAGCCAGGAGGCGAGGCCGATCTCGCCCAGGGCACAGACCTTGCAGTCGTGGCCGCCGTAGAGGGTGCGCAGATGCGCGAAGCCGGCCTCCTCGTAGAGCTGCAACCCGACCTGGGCACGCCCGCGCACGATCTCGAGCTCGCCCAACTGAAAGGCATTGGCCCAGGCACAGTGCATCGCCTGCAGCTTGAACTCCGCCCCGCGCATCCGCTGCGAGACGTCGAGCAGCCGCCTGGCGCGCTCGGCCATCACGCTGAAATTCTCCGAGACCCGCCACCAGCCCCAATAGGCAGCCAGGTGATAATCGGATTCGGGGGCGGTCTCGGCGAGGTGCAGGGCCTCGTCGTAGGCGGCGCGGGTCTCGGGCGCCCCCGGGCCGCGGGCGGAAAGGAGTGCTCCGGCGAGCAGCACCTGCGCCTGCAGCCGGGTGGTCGGACCGTCGCCCCTGGCAGGATCGAGGGCGAGGAGCTCCACGGCCCGCTGAAAATGGGCGGCGGCCTCGAAGCTGGCGGACGCCCGATTGGCGGTCATTCCCGCCTCCAGATACTGCCCGGCAGCGGCGCGATGCTCGCCACAGGCCGCGAGATGAAAGCCCCGGGTCTCCGGCCGCACGCTGGCCAGGCGCTCTGGTGCGGCCGCCAGCCAATCGAGATAGCGCCGGTGCCAGGTGCGCAGGGCCGAGCGCAGCAGGCTCTCGTAGGCGGCCTTCTGGAACAGCGCGTGGCGAAAGCCGATCGTTGCACCGGCACCGGCGACGAGAATGCCGGCCTCCTCCAGGGTCGCGACCGCGGCATCGACCTCGGCTGCCGTCCGACCGCTCACCTCGAGCAGGGCTTCGCGCTCGAAGGTGCGACCGAGCACGGCGGCGATCTGCGCCATGACCTTGGCGTCGCCCAGCATGTCGAGGCGCGAGGTGATGAGATCGAGCAGTGAGGTCGGGGTCTCGATGGTCGAGCCCAGCTCGGCACCGCGCAGCACCCCGCGCTGGCGTTGCACCAGGCCCGACTCCATGAGCGACTTGGTGAATTCCTCGACATAGAGCGGCAGTCCGTCGGTCGCCGCCTCGATCCGCTGCGCCAGGAGGGCTTCCACCCGACAGCCGGCCAACGCCTCGACCAGCCGACGGCAGCCCGCCGCCCCCAAACGCCCGAGGCGCAGGGTGAGGGTTTGCGGCCCCTCCATGTCCTGCCAGCCGCCGGGCCGGGTCAGCACCAGGGTCAGCCGGCCGCCGCTCGAGGCAGCCGCGTCGTCGTCGCCGAGGATGCGCTCCAGGAGCTCGCGGGTCGACGGATCGACCCAGTGCGCGTCCTCGATCACCACGAGCACCGGCGGACGGGTCGCCGCGAGGAGTGCCGCGGCAGCGGCAAATATCGCACTACGGCCCTCGGGTCCGGCGGCGACCTCGCCGCGCCAGAGGCCGAGCAGGGTGTCGACATGGCCGGTATCCGCCGGCTTGTCGGCATCGAGCCAGCCGGTCAGGATCTCGCGGGCATTCTCCTCGGTCGCCACGCCGGCGGCCTCGAGGTGGCGGCCGATGGTCTGGCGCAGGCAGGCGAAAGGCGCGTTGCGTTCGCCGATCGAGCCGGCGAACTCGATCACCCGGGCGGTTTCGATCCGAGCACGCTCGATGAAGCAGGCGGCCAGCGCCGATTTGCCGACGCCGGGCTCGGCCACGATCGTCACCCAGAGCTGGTCACCCGTGACCGCCCGCTGCCAGGCAGCCGCCAGCGCCTCGAGCTCGGCCTCGCGCTCGATCAGCAGCGCTTGCGGTTCGCGCAGCACCGAGGCGGGCGGCTTGCGGCTCAACAATCGATAGACCTCGACCGGCTGCGGAATGCCCTTGAGGTCGTAGCTGCCGAGCGAGTCGACGCGAAACGCCCGCTCGATCAGGGCCCGGGTCTGCTCGCTCACCACCACCCCGTTGCGCGGCGCGAGGCTCTCCAGCCGGGCGGCGAGATTGGGCACGATCCCGGTCACCGCGTGGCGGTCGCGATGCACCCCGGCACCGATCTCGCCGACCAGCACCCGCCCGGTATGCAGGGCCACCCGGGTGGCGAGCGGCAGGCCGCGCTCGATCTGCAGCCGCTCGCCCATCTGGGCGACCCGCCGGGTGATCCCCAGCGCCGCATCCGCCGCCCGCATCGCCGCGTCCTCGCTCGCCCGGGGATAGCCGAAATAGGCCATCACCCCGTCGCCCATGTAGCTCGCGATCATCCCGTCGCGGCCCTCGATCTCGGCCGCACAGATGACGTGGTAGGCGCGGATCAGCTCGCGCAGGTCTTCGGGGTGCAGTTCGGTCGAGAGCCGGGTGGAGCCCACGATGTCGCAGAACATGACGGTGATCTGGCGCAGCTCGCCGCCGGGCTGGGTGTCGGCGGTGGTCGGCAGCACCGGCTGCTCGACCAGCCGCGCGCCGCAGCTCGGGCAGAAGCGGGCCCCCGGCGGCACCGGTGCCGTGCAGGCTTTGCAGGCTTTGGGACCCGCCTCGTTGTCCACTTACGCGTCTTTCTGGTCGCTGCAGGGCCCGTCGACGGTTCCGTCGACGTCAACCGCATAGGACCACGCTCGTTACCTGTATGCAATGACCGAGACGGTCACCGATCAGATCAGGGCGGCGCGCGACCGGGAGGGTTTCCAGGGGCGGTCGTGCCAGGGTCGGTCGTGAATGCGCACGACACCCGCCAGCCGCTCGATGGTCGGCCGCTTGGCGTGGGCCAGCGAGATCGCCTCGGGCAGGGCCACGACCACGGCGCGGCCGTCCTCGAGGCGGATGACGAGGCGCACATCCGCACCGTTGCCGCCATTGCCGAGATGCGGTTTCAAGCGAAGGGCGGCGGCCGGCTCCTCCAGCTCGATGTCGACCCGGCAGGGCAACCGGTCGGCGGCCCCGTCGAGTGGCCTCAGCCGCTGGCCGGAAAGCTTGACCTCGTCGCCGTCGGCGCGGACTTCGGCGGTGAAGATCACCGCCGTGCCGATCTCGAGCAGATCCCGGCTCTGTTCCAGCGTGTCCGAGAAGAGCATCACCTCGTACTGGGCCGACGGATCGGAGAGCTGCAGGAAAGCGAAGCGGCTGCGCTCGGTCTTCTTCTCTTTTTTGGCGACGACGATACCGGCGAGCTCGACGTGCTGCCCGTTGTGCGCCGCCGGCTGGGCGAAGACCTGGGCGGCCGGGACGACGTTCAGCTGTGCCAGGGCTTCGGCGTAGCCGTCGAGGGGATGGGCGGAGAGGTAGACGCCGAGGACCGAGAACTCGTGCGCCAGGAGCTCGCTCGGCTCCCAAGCCTCGGCGTCTGCCGGCCGCGGCTCCGGCACCGTCTCGCCACCGCCGCCGAAGAGCCCCGTCTGGGCACTCTCCGCGGCCGCCTTGACCGCGGTCGCATAGGCGATCGCCGCATCGAGCGAGGCCGTCAGCCGGGCTCGGTCGGCATCCAGGCTGTCCAGAGCACCGGCCTTGACCAGCGCTTCCAGAAGGCGCCGGTTGAAGCCCTTGCCGGCCATTCGCCGGGTCAGATCGCAGAGGCTGCGGAACGGCCCGCCGGCCGCGCGCTCGGCGACGAGGGCTTCCATCGCCGCCCGCCCGACGCCCTTGATCGCCGCGAGCGCGAAGCGCACGCCGGAGGCGGCACGGCTGCCGTCGGCCGGCCGGTCCTCGACCGAGAAGATCGGCTGCGAGGCGTTGACGTCCGGCGGCAGCAGCGCGATGCCGCTCGCCCGCATCTCGTGCCGGTAGGCGGCGAGCTTTTCCTGGTTCGCCATCTCCATGGTCATCACCGCGGCGTAGAACTCGAGGGCGTGGTTCGCCTTGAGATAGGCCGTGTGGTAGGCGAGCAGCGCGTAGGCCGCGGCGTGGCTCTTGTTGAAGCCATAAGATGCGAACTTGGCGACCGCATCGAAGATGGTGTTCGCCATGCCGGCCTCGATGCCGTTCTTGCCGGCCCCCTCGACGAAGACGGCGCGCTGCGCCTCCATCTCGGCCGCGATCTTCTTGCCCATGGCACGGCGCAGCAGATCCGCACCGCCGAGCGTGTAGCCGGCGAGCTTCTGGGCGATCTCCATCACCTGTTCCTGGTAGATGATGACGCCGTTGGTCTCCTGCAGGATCGGCTCGAGCATCGGATGCAGGTAGGCCGGCTCCTCGAGCCCGTGCTTGACGTTGATGTAGCGCGGGATGTTGTCCATCGGCCCCGGCCGGTAGAGCGAGACCATGGCGATGATGTCCTCGAAGCAGTCGGGCTTGAGCTTTCTGAGCGCATCGCGCATCCCGCCCGATTCCAGCTGAAAGATGCCGGTGGTCTCGGCGCGGCTCATGAGCTCGTAGGTCGCCTTGTCGTCGAGCGGCAGCGTCTGCAGCTCGAGCGGGGTGCCGCGCGCCTTGACCAGGTCCTCGGCGAGCCGGAGCATGGTGAGCGTGGTCAGCCCGAGAAAGTCGAACTTGACCAGCCCCGCCTTCTCCACGTCCTTCATGTTGAGCTGGGTGACCGAGCTGCCGCTTCTCGGATCGCGGTAGAGCGGGACCAGCTCGTCGAGCGGCCGGTCGCCGATCACCACGCCCGCCGCATGGGTCGAGGCGTGGCGCGGCAGGCCCTCGAGCTGCAGCGCGATCTCGATCATCCGGGCGACCGCCGGATCGCTGTCCCGGGCTTCCGAGAGGCGCGGCTCCATCTCCACCGCCTGGGCCAGGGTCACGGGCTTGGCCGGGTTGTTGGGCACCAGCTTGCAGATCTTGTCGACCAGGCCGAACGGCAGGCCGAGCACCCGGCCGACATCGCGCAGCGCCGCCCGGGCCATCAATTTCCCGAAGGTGATGATGTGCGCGACCCGGTCCTTGCCGTAGCGCTGCTCGACATAGTGGATGACCTCGTCGCGCCGGTCCTGGCAGAAATCGATGTCGAAATCCGGCATCGAGACGCGCTCGGGGTTCAAGAAGCGCTCGAACAGCAGGCCGAAGCGCAAGGGATCGAGGTCGGTGATCTCGAGCGACCAGGCGACCACCGAGCCGGCGCCCGAACCGCGCCCCGGCCCGACCGGGATGTTCTGCGCCTTGGCCCATTTGATGAAGTCCGAGACGATCAGGAAGTAGCCGGGAAACCGCATCTGCACGATGACGTCGAGCTCGTATTCCAGCCGCTCGCGATAGGGCGTGGCGGCATCGCCGGCGATCGCCAGTGCCGCCAGCCGTCGCTCCAGCCCGGCTCGGGCCTGGACGCGCAGCTCCTCGGCCTCGTCGCGCCCGTCGCCGGTATCGAACGGCGGCAGGATCGGCTGCCTCGAGGGCGCGATCACCGCACAGCGCTTGGCGATCGCGAGGGTGTTCTCGACCGCTTCGGGCAGATCGGCGAAGATCTCGACCATCTCGGCCGCCGATTTGAACCGGTAGTCGAGGGAGAACCGCCGGCGGTCCTCGCTCGCCACGGTCTGCCCGTCGGCGATGCAGATCAGCGCGCCGTGCGCCTCGTGCATCGACGCCTCGAGAAAGAGGCAGTCATTGGTCGCGGCCAGCGGCAGGCCGCGCTCGAAGGCGAGATCGAGGAAGACCGGCTCGGTCAGCGCCTCGGCCGGTTCGCCGTGGCGTTGCAGCTCGACATAGAGACGCCCGGCGAATGCGGCTTCGAGCCGGTCGAGAAGGGCGGTGGCCCCCGCCCGGTCACCACGCTGCAGCAACCGCCCGAGCGGCCCCTCCGCACCGCCGGTGAGCAGCAGGAGCCCGGCACTGTTGCGCTCGAGCGCCTCGACGGTGACCGAGGTCTCGCCCGGATCGTCGAGATAGACCGCACTCATCAGCCGCAGAAGGCTGCGGTAGCCGGTCTCGTTCTGGGCGAGTACGGGCAGCAGCGCCGGCCGCTGCACCCGCTCGCGCCGCAACGCCGTCAGGCTGCCGGGCTGGCTCGGCAGGGCGAGCGGCACGAGGGCGCCGACGATCGGCTGCACGCCTTCGGCCATCGCCGCCGAACAGAACTGCATGACGCCGAAGAGATTGGCGTGGTCGGTGACGGCCACCGCCGGCATCGCGCCCTCGGCACAGGCCCGGGCCAGCCCCGGATAGTCGATCGCCCCTTCGAGCAGCGAGTAGGACGAGCGAACCCGCAGGTGGACGAAGGGTGCGTGGGGCATCCAGACCTCGAGATGTAGTGAGCCGCTCGTCCTTCTAACGCAGGATAGGGCAGTTTGTGAACCGCGATCCGGCTGGTCCGGCAGGCCACACCCGCGCCTGTCCGCGGCTGTGGCAGCCGGCTCCGCCGGCAGCGCTCAGTTGCGCGCGGCCATCAGCTCGTCGACATTGTCCGGGGTCACGGGCGTCCAGGGCACGTTGTAGACGAGATCGTTGCCGCCGTTCCACGGCATCCGCTCGCCGTAGTGGTACCACTCGGTCTCGGGCGTGGTCCAGATCACCGCCCGGGGCTCGTAGTCCTCACCGAGCACCCGGCGCAGCGCCAGATCGAGGGCGCCTTGTGCCTGTGCGGAGGCGTCCTGCAGGATCGAGACCATCTCGCCGCGCTCGACCGCCTCGAGCGCGTCCGCCACGCCGTCGATCCCGGCGATCGCGAAGTCGTCGACGTTCAGGCCGGCCTGCTTGATCGCCTCGATCGCCCCCAACGCCATCTCGTCGTTCTGGCCGATCACGCCGTCGATCTCGGCCTGATACGAGGTGAGCCAGTTCTCCATGAGCGTCAGTGCCTCGGCCCTGGACCAGTTGGCCGTCTGCATCTCCAGCACCTCGACCGCGGGGCAGGCCTCGAGCGCCTCGAGGTTGCCGGCGCGGCGATCGATCTGCGCCGACTGGCCGATCGGTCCCTCGATGACGACCACACGGCCACCTTCTTCGCAGAAGCCGTCGATCACCGCCTCGGCTTCCATGCGTCCGGCGAGGACGTCGTCCGAGCCGATATAGATGAAGCCCTCGGCATCGACGATGTGCTGGATCGTCTCCGTGTTGACGCTGGTGTTGGAGCCGACGACCGGGATCCCGGCATCGAACGCCATCTGGACCGCCGCCGCCCCGGCATCGGCATCGATCGGCACGAAGATGATCGCGTCGAACTGGCGGGTGATCATGTTTTCGATCTGGTTCTGCTGGGTCAGCGCATCGTAGTTGCCGTCGAAGACCTCGACCTCGACGAGGCCCTCCTCGATCGCCGGATGCTGCTGCGCCGCATCCGACCAGAGCTGCATGAACTCGGCGCGAAGGCCGTAGACCGCGGCCCCGACGCGAACCGGATCCTGGGCCGTGACGGGTGCACTCGTGGCCAAGGTGATGGCGATGGCCGAGGCGGCCAGGCCGAGCTTGCTGTTCATTGCGACCTCCACTGTCCTTTGTTGAACGACCGGTTTCGGGCTTACCCCCGGACCTGACACCCCCGGCGCTAGTCGCGCGTGCGACGCGACGGGTCGAGCATCACCGCGAGCACGATGATCACCCCCTTGATAACCTGCTGGTAATAGGCGTCGACACCGAGGAGCTGCAGCCCGTTGGTCATCACCCCGATGATCAGTGCGCCGAAGAGTGTGCCGACGATGCTGCCGACCCCGCCGGCGAGGCTGGTCCCGCCGATCACCACGGCAGCGATGGCGTCGAGCTCGTACGCCATCCCCGCCTGGGTCAGGCCGGAGCCCGTCCGTGCGGTCAAGATCAAGCCGCCGAGGGCTGCCAGCGCCCCCGAGACGACGTAGACCGAGAGGATCACCCGCTTGGTGTCGATGCCCGAGGTCTTGGCACTCTTCTCGTTGCCGCCCACGGCATAGACGTGGCGGCCGTAGCGGGTATGGGCGAGCACCACCCAGCCGCCGACGAAGACGAGAAAGAAGATGATGACCGGCACCGGGATCCCGGCCACCGCCCCGGTCCCGATCCAGCGGAACTCCGGCGTGAGGTTGGGCACCGGCAGGCCGCCCGTATAGAGCAGCGTCAGCCCGCGGGCGACGCCCAGCATGCCGAGCGTGGCGACGAAGGCGGGCACCGCGAAGCGGGCGACGACCACGCCCGAGACGAAGCCGCAGGCCATTCCGGCGGCCACCCCCACACCGATCGCCAGGGCCGGATGGTAGGGTCCGCCGGTGACCGCCATCTGCATCGAGTTGGTGGCGAAGCTCGCGCCGATCACCCCGGCCAGCGCCACGATCGAGCCCACCGACAGGTCGATGCCGCGGGTCAGAATGACGAAGGTCATGCCGATCGCCAGGATCCCGTTGATCGAGGTCTGGCGCAGCACGTTCAAGAGGTTGTTGGTGGTCAGGAAGAACGGGCTCGCGATGCTCAAGGCGATGCAGAGGACGACGAAGGCGATGACGATGCCGTATTGCTGGATGAGCCGCACCGTCGAGGTCCCCGCCCGTTGCCCGAAGAGCGGCGGCAGCAGGGTCTTCTTCGGCTGATCGATCGGTTCCTGCATCGCTGATCCAACGTTCTCGCCGTCAGGCGGCCAGGTGCACGAGCTCTTCCTGGCTCGCCGCGTCGCGTGCCACGATCCCGGCGATTCGTCCGTCCTTGAAGACGACGATCCGATCCGCCATGCCGAGCACCTCGGGCAGCTCCGAGGTCACCATGATGACGCCCTTGCCGGCGGCGGCAAAGCGCGACATGAACGCGTAGACCTCCCGTTTGGCGGCAACGTCGATGCCGCGCGTCGGCTCGTCCATGAGGAGGATGCGCGGCTCGGTCAAGAGCCAGCGGCCGAGCACCACCTTCTGCTGGTTGCCACCCGAGAGATTGCGCACCGGCACCTCGGGCGAGGGGGTCTTGACGTTGAAGTAGTCGATCATCCGGGCGACCACCGCCTGCTCGTCCCGCCGCTTCAGGAACCCCACCGTCGTGCTCAGCCGGTCGAGCGAGGCGAGCGCGATGTTCTGCCGGACATTGGCGGTCATGACGAGGCCCGAACCCTTGCGGTCCTCGGTGATCAGGGCGAGGCCGTGCCGCATCGCTTCGGCCGCATTGCGGATCGGCACCGGTTGCCCGTCGATCTCCACCGTGCCGGCGTCGCGCGGCTCGAGGCCGAAGAGACAATCGAAGAATTCCGAGCGCCCGGAGCCCATGAGCCCGTAGATCCCGAGGATTTCGCCGGCCCGGAGATCGAGCGAGATGGCCGCGAACTTCCCCTGTCGGCTGAAGCCCTCGACCCGGAGCAGCACCTCTTGCCGCGGCACGTTCTCTTTGACGAACTCCTCGGTGAGGTCACGCCCGAGGATCTCGCGGATCAGGCGCGCCCGGTCGATCGCCGCGATCCGGCCGCTGTCGATGAAGGCACCATCCCTGAGAACGGTATAGGTATCGGCGATGGCGAAGATCTCGGCGAGCCGGTGCGAGACGTAGATGATGCCGCGGCCTTGCGCTGCCAGCTTTCTGATCGCCCGGAAGAGATGTTCGACCTCCTCCTCGCCGATCGCCGAGGTCGGCTCGTCCATGATGATGACGTCGGCGTCGTGGCTCAGCGCCTTGGCGATCTCGACCAGCTGCTGCTGGGCCAGCGACAGCTGGCGCAGCTTGGCCCCGGGGTCGATGTCGAAATCGAGTTCCGCCAGCAGTTTCGCGGTATCGCGGCGCAGCCTGGCGCGGTCGACGAACACCCCCATGGTGGTCGGCTCGCGGCCGAGAAAGATGTTCTCGGCCACCGTCATGTCGGGGACCGGGCTCAGCTCTTGCTGGATGATCGAAATGCCGGCGGCCAGCGCCTCGGCCGGGCTGGCGAAATCGACGGCACGCCCCCTGAGCTCGATCGTCCCGGCGTCGCGGTCGGTGATGCCCATGAGGATGGCGAGAAAGGTCGACTTGCCGGCGCCGTTGCCGCCGCAGAGGGCGTGCACCGAGCCCCGCTCCAGGCGAAAACGGACACCGTCCAGCGCCCGCACCCCGGGAAAGCTCTTGCGCAAATCCCTGACGTCGAGCAACGCCTCGCCCATCGGGCCAGCCCCCTTTCGTCTCCCTGATCCCGGCGCCGCTCACGCTGCCGATTACACCTGTATCCTAGCGGAACAAGTGTGCTGTCAAGCCCGCAACGCCCCTGTTGGTACCGCTTCGGGCGGGCGGTGTCGATCGGCCGAATGTCCGAAACATTCGTCCTTCGGCCGCCTCGCCGACCGCGCGCCGTGTCGAGGCCCGGGGGGACACGCCGCTCCGGCGGTGGTAGTGGCAGCAGCAGCGACGGCGCGATCCGCGCGTCGGGCGGCGGGGTGATCGAACCATGGACGAGCTTCGGCTTCTGGCGGCCCTGCACCAGGAGGGGCGCCGTCAAGGTCCCGGCGGCGAGACGGAGACCCGACTGGCGATGACCCTCTCGGGCCTCGAGACGGCCAAGGGTCTGAAGATCGCCGATATCGGCTGCGGTACCGGCGCCTCGACCCTGGTGCTCGCACGGCACCTCGATGCGCAGATCACGGCCGTCGATTGCCTCCCGGACTTCCTCGCCCGGCTCGAGGCCGAGGCTGCGCGCGCCGGGGTCGCAGAGCGGATCGAGACGCTCGCGGCATCGATGGACGCTTTGCCGTTCGGCGAGGCCGAATTCGACGCGATCTGGTCGGAAGGTGCCATCTACACTATCGGGTTCGAGAAGGGTGTCGGCTTGTGGCGACCCCATCTGAAGCCCGGCGGGATCCTCGCCGTATCCGAGCTCACTTGGCTGACCCGGGAGCGGCCGAGGGAACTGCAGGCGCACTGGGAGCGAGAGTACAGCGAGGTCGCCACGGCCTCGGCCAAGCTGGCGATCCTCGAGCAGAACGGGTACTCACCCGTCGGCTATTTCGTGCTGCCGGAAACGTGCTGGCTGGACAACTACTACCGGCCGACAGAGCAGCGGTTCGCCGGTTTTCTCGAGGCGCACGGCGACAGCGAGGCGGCGCGGGCGGTGGTCGACGCCGAGCGACACGAGATCGCGCTCTACGAGCGATACAAGGACTATGTCGGCTACGGGTACTACATCGCCAGGAAAGTAGCGGACTGAGCAGGCGACAGCGCCGGTTCCGGAGCGCTGAATCCAGACCGCCTCCTTGCGCCATCGGCTTGCGCTGCGCTGGGCGACGGCGCTGCGCTGGGGCCTTTTGCCGCTTCTCGAGCCAGGAACGATCCAAGACCACAGCCGTTTCGTTCGTGACGCTCGCCGATAGGGGCGACGTCGCACGCGAATCGCTTGCCGAGGAAAGGCCCGAATGTCCAAAAGAGACCAGTATATCGACAAGATCAAGGCCAAGCTGGACCAGTGGAACGCCGAGATCGACAAGATGAAGGCGAAGGTGGACGAGGCAGAGGCCGATACGAAGATCGAGTACCAACAGCAACTCGACGAGATGCGCGCGGAGCGCGACGCGGCCTAAGCGAAACTGAAGGAGATCGCCGAAAGTGGCGACGATGCCTGGGACGACATCAAGGGCGGCTTCGCCAAGGCATGGGACAAGATCTCCGCGGCCTTCGACAGCGCCGCGTCGCGCTTCAAGTGAGAAGGTCGGTCGAATGAATTCGCTCGTGAAGCTTCGCGGCGCCGTCGTGGCGGCCGCCATCGCCTGCATCGCCGTGCCGGCATCGGCGCAGGACGACGAGGCCACCACCACGGCCGATGACGTTCGGGCCGAGATCTCGGAGGCGATGGAGGCCATCGCCGACTATTCGGAGCAGGAAAGCGAGGAGGCCCGCACCGAGGCGCGCGAGGCGCTGCATCAGCTCGATGCCGAGATCGAGCGTCGCGAGCAGGCGCTGCGCGAAAATTGGGCGGAGATGTCCGACCAGGCACGAGAAACCGCCCGCGACCGTTCGCGCGATCTGCGCGACGCGCGGAACCGGCTGGGCGAGCGTTTCGGTGCGCTGCAGGCTGGCACCAGCAGCGCGTGGGACGAGCTCAAAGCCGGCTTCGCCGACGCCTGGGACGCCTTCGCGGAGACGTGGAGCGCCGCCGACGACGAAACGTCGACCAACTGAGCCGGCTCGGCGGCGCGTAGCGGCTCGCCGCTCACGGCGGCCGCCCCGACGCCGTATTGCCGCAACCACCGGGTTGAACCATGGAGACGTCCATCTGGATCGTTGTTGCGGCGGCGTTCGCCACCGCGATCATGACCGGCGTCGGGGTGCTGCCGTTGCTGTTCGTCGAGAAGTTCGGCGGGCGGACGATGGGCTGGTCGAATGCCGCAGCCGCTGGGCTGATGCTGGCCGCGAGCCACAGTCTGATCGCCGAGGGCGTCTCCATCGAGATCACGCTGACCTTGGTCGGTGTGCTGCTCGGCCTCGGGGCAATCGTGCTCGCCGACCGGCTGCTCGCGGGTGCCGGCGAGGTGGCGGTGGCCGACCTGACAGGGGCGAGCGCCACCAAGGCGCTGCTCATCCTCGGCATCATGACGGCGCATTCCTTCGCCGAGGGGGTGGGCGTGGGCGTCTCCTTCGCCGGCTCCGAGGGGCTCGGCGCCTTCATCACCACCGCGATCGCCTTTCACAACGTGCCCGAGGGTCTGGCCATCGCACTGGTGCTCGTCCCGCAGGGCTCGCCCGTCTGGAAGGCGGCGCTCTGGGCGATCTTCACCAGCCTGCCGCAGCCCATCATGGCGGCACCCGCCTACCTCTTCGTCGAGACGTTCCGTCCGTTTCTGCCGGTCGGGCTGGGTCTGGCGGCGGGCGCCATGATCTGGATGGTGTTCTCGGAGCTCTTCCCCGACGCGCTCGAAAAAGTCGACAGCGGGTCCGCCGCGACGGCCGTCACGCTGGCCTTCGCGGCGATGATGGGCTTTCAGATGCTCGTTCTGGCGCACTGAGAACCGAGCGCGCTGCGTGACGATGAAACTCGGCCTCGGCAGCGGCATCGAGCTCGGGACGATGCACCGCGGCGACGCTGGTCGAGTCGTCGGTGGCCGATGCTGCGGTGCTCGCCACGAGTGCCGATCCGCCCGAGCGTGCTTGAACAGGCGTCGCCGGCGCGTTACCCTGCCGGCGCAACTGCGGAGCTTTGATGTCCCGGTGAAGAGGGGAGGCGGCAAGCCTCCCGTCGCATGATCGGCACGGCAAGACGACGCCAGGATCGCCCTGGCGCGACCGTCGGTCTGCGTTCTCGAAAATCCGACTTTTCGCGCCCGAGCCGCGTGCCGGGCCACGACATGAAAGCTTTTCCGACAATGGCACGAGACTACGCCGCCTTCCGTCCGGCCAGCGCCGGCGGCGCACGCGCCGAGCGCGTTCCGACGCCGCTCGAGACGCTCGGCTGGGGACCCTTCTTCGCGCAGCAGATCGGCGTCGAGGCGCTGACCGAGACACCCCCGGTCCGGGTGGTCGAGGTGCATCGCACCGGCCTGCACGTCATCGGCGACGGCATCGACCGGACGATCCCGGCCGGTCCCGAGGCGACGGTGGGCGATTGGCTCCTGTTGGATCGCGCGCAGCCCCGCGCCAGCCGGGTGCTGGCCAGAAAGAGCGTCCTCGAGCGCCGGGCACCCGGCAAGGATCGACAGGTGCAGTTGATCGCCGCCAATATCGACACGGCCTTCGTCGTCACCTCCTGCAACCAGGATTTCAACGTCGCCCGGCTCGAGCGCTACCTGGCACTCGCCTTCGAGGCGGGCATCGAGCCGGTGATCGTGCTGACCAAGGCCGATCTGACGACGGACCCGCAGACCTTCGTCGACCGGGCGCGCACCGTTGTCGACGGGGTCGCCGTCGTGGCACTGGATGCACGGGGCGACGAGCCGGCAACCAAGCTCGGGGCGTGGTGCGCGCCGGGCCGGACGGTGGCGTTTCTCGGCTCGTCGGGCGTGGGCAAATCCACCCTGACCAACGCCCTGCTCGGCACCGGGACGATCGCGACGCAGCCCGTCCGGGACGACGACGGCAAAGGGCGGCACACGACGACGCGCCGCGAGCTTCATCCGGTACCGGGCGGATGTCTGGTCCTCGACACGCCGGGCATGCGCGAGTTGCAACTGACCGACGCGGCGTCGGGGATCGCGAATGTCTTCGCCGACCTCGAGGCGCTGGCGGCGCGATGCCGCTTCAGCGATTGCCGGCACGAAACCGAGCCCGGCTGTGCCGTGCGTGAGGCGATCGACAACGGTGATATCGACGCCGCACGGCTTCACCGCTGGCGCAAGCTCGCGGCGGAGGACGCCTTCAACTCGGCCAGCCTCGCCGAGCGCCGAACCAAGGATCGGGCGTTCGGCAAGCTGGTCCGCCGGGTGCTGCAGCAGACCGCCGAGCGCCAGCGGCCCTGAGCGATCCGCGGACCGGCCGGCCGGCCCGTCGGCCGCCCGGGCGGGCGGGGCAGCCGAGGCAGACTGTCCATCTGCCGCAGTGTCGAGGGCCGAGAGCCCGTCACCGGGCAGCCGACGCCGCTTGTCCGCGACGGAGGCGAGCACGACGAGGTTCTCGCGTACTCCGGCGAAGAAGGCCGGCGCCGGCAACCACCGGTTTTATGCCGCGCACTGCTCGGCGACATCCGGCTGCCGACAAGGGAGGTCTGTCGCGCCGCACGATACCGCTGTCGAGCTTCGTCGGATCAGGGTGGCGGATGGGGTGGGATTCGAACCCACGGTGGGTTTGACCCCACGGCGGTTTTCAAGACCGCTGCCTTCAACCACTCGGCCACCCATCCATCCGGGCGATTCCTATCGTATGCCGACGGGCGGGGGCAATTGTCGAAATTGTGGTTCGCCGCGGGCGACGGCCTTTTCGGTGAACGGCGATCGACGGCTGACCTCGGTGTTGCGGCCTGCTAGAGACGGCCGTGAAGGAGATGCGTCTCATGCGTGATTTTCAACTGCCCGGGCGGTCGCCGGCCGTTGCCGGTTCGGCCATGGCCGCGACCTCGCATCCGCTGGCCACACTCACCGCCCTCGACGTGCTGCGCGACGGCGGGACCGCTGCCGACGCCGCGGTTGCGGCTTGTGCCGTGCAATGTGTTGTCGAGCCGCAGATGACCGGGATCGGCGGCGATTGCTGGGTGCTCTATGCGCCGGCCGGCGGTGGGGTCGATGCGCTCAACGGCTCGGGCTGGGCGCCGGCCGCGCTCTCGGCCGACAAGCTGCGGACCGCGGGTTTCAGCGAGATGCCCGACGGCGGGGCGCACAGTGTGACCGTGCCGGGGGCGCTCCGCGCCTGGCAGTTGCTGCTGGAAAAACGCGGCAAGAAGGGGCTGGACGAGCTGTTGCAGCCGGCGATCCGCTTCGCCCGGGACGGCTTTCCGGTCCATCCCAGGGTCGCTTTCGACTGGCACCGGGCGGCCTGGCGGCTGGAGCGGAGTGCGGCCGGGCGCGATCTCTATCTGCCCGGTGGCCGGCCGCCCTCTGTCGGCGAGACGATGCGCTTCGCCACACTCGCCGAAACGCTCGGAACGATCGCCGAGCGCGGTGCCGATGCGTTCTACGAGGGGCCGCTCGCCGCGGCCATGGTGGCGAGCCTCAAGGAATTCGGCGGGTTGCATACCGAGGGCGATTTCGCCGATTTTCGGCCCGAATGGGTCGAACCGATCAGTGCGACCTACAAAGGGGTGCGGGTCTTCGAATGCCCGCCCAACGGCCAGGGCGTGATCGCCCTGTTGATGCTGCAGATCCTGGAATGCCTGGAACTCGGCGGCCTCGAACCGCACGGTCCCGAGCGGCTGCACCTCGAGGCAGAGGTCACGCGGCTCGCCTTTCGCGACCGTGATGCCGCGATTGCCGACCCGCGGCAGCGCGACATCCCGATGGATCGCCTGTTGGCCGAGGCCTATGCGCGCGAGCTGGCGTCGCGGATCGACCCGAAGCGGGCGATGGCCGACCTGCCGGCGCCGCTGCTGCCGGAGCATAAGGAGACGGTCTATCTCAGCGTGGTCGACCGGGACGGCAATGCCTGCTCCTTCATCAACTCGGTCTACGACAGCTTCGGCTCGGGCCTCGTCTGCCCGAAGACGGGCGTGGTCTTCCACAATCGCGGCCGGGCGTTCAGCCTCGAGACCGATCATCTCAACGACCTGGCGCCGCGCAAGCGGCCGATGCACACGATCATCCCGGGGCTCGCCTTCGAGGGCGACCGGCTCTGGGCCAGTTTCGGGGTGATGGGTGGGGACTACCAGCCGGTCGGCCACAGCCGGCTGGTGGTCGACATGCTGGATTTCGGCATGGACCCGCAGGAAGCGCTCGATGCGCCCAGGGTCATGGCCTATCCGGGCCCGCTGCAGGTCGAAAACGGGGTGCCCGAGGCGACCGTCGCAGCCTTGCGTGCGATGGGGCACGAGCCGACCCGGGCTGCGGCACCTTGGGGCGGCGGGCAGGTGATCGTCGTCGATCACGAGCGCGGCGTGCTGATCGGCGGCTCCGATCCGCGCAAAGACGGCCTGGCGCTGGGGTACTGAGCCGGATGATCCGCCACATCGTCTTCTTCTCGGCCAAGGACCCGGCCGATCTCGCGCAGATCGAGGCCGGGCTGCAGCTCTTGGAGGGGATCGAAGCCGCTTCCAGGCTCGAGGTGCGGCGCAATCTGGCGTGCGATCAGCTCGGCAACGAGATTCAGATCGTGGTCTACGGCGAGTTTGCCGACCGGGCGGCGCTCGAGGCCTACAAGGCGGACCCGCTTTATGCCGAGGCGATCCGGGTGGTGCGGCCGCTGCGCGAGCTGCGCTTCGCCGCCGACATCGAGAGCGAGAGCGGCGGCTGACCGTCGCCGGTTGTCCGCCGGCCTGCGCTGCCGGAATATCGGCCCGGGGTAGCGCGGCCCGGCCGTTTCGCGGTTGGAGAAGGAGGGCATGGCCCCTGGCGGCGCGCGAGCGCGACCGACACATCGAGCGTCGAGACGCGGTGCCGGGTTACCGTGTTCCGGATCGATGCGCGTTCTGACGCTTTTCCTTTGCCTGCTGCTCGCGGCTTGCGCCGGTAGCCTGCCGCCGCTCGAGCGGGTGCCGAGCTACACCTATCCTGCGCCCGAGACGACCTCCCTCGGCCGAACGGCGACGGCGTTGCGCCCGGCCGATCCGGAGCTTTCCGGCTTTCACCTGCTCGGCAACCCGCGCACCGCCTTTGCCACAAAACTCGGCCTCGCGACCGCGGCCGAGCGCTCGCTCGATCTGCAATACTACAGCTGGCAAGACGACACGGCCGGCTGGCTGCTCTTTCGCGCCGTCCACGATGCCGCCGAACGCGGTGTCCGCGTCCGCCTCCTGCTCGACGATCTGCACACGGTGGGAGTCGATCGGGCCCTCATGCAGCTCGACGCGCATCCGGAGATCGAGGTCCGCCTCTTCAATCCGTTCGTCAACCGCTACATGCGCCTCTTCGACCTCGTCTTCGATTTCTACGGCAGCAATCAGCGAATGCACAACAAGTCCTTCATCGCCGACGGCAGTGCCGCCATTGCCGGCGGGCGCAACATCGGCAATGTCTATGCCGGGCTGGCCGAGCGCGGCGGCTTGGCGGATCTGGACGTCTTGGCGGTCGGCCCGGTCGTCACCGAGATCACGAGCCAGTTCGACGACTATTGGAACAGCGACTACGCCTATCCGGCTGCCGGCATCATCCGCCCCTGGCTGGCGCCGACCCCGTCCTACCTCGCCCGGCGGTTTCGAACCGAGCTCGAAACCCCGAGCGTGGCGGCCTATCTCGCGAGCCTCGACCCGCAGCTTTTGGCCGGCCCCCTCGCATCGCTCGAGTTCGACTGGGGCCGCGCCCGGCTCGTCGTCGACCCGCCCGAGAAGATCGCCGGCATCGACGGGATTGCACCGGATCTCGTCATCCCGAACCTGCTCGCCGACATGGGCGTGCCCGAGACCCGGCTCGACATCGCCTCCGCCTATCTCGTGATGAGCCGGCCCTGGATCGAGGTGTTCGGCGAGTGGGTCGAGCGCGGCGTCGAACTGCGCATCCTCACCAACTCGCTCGCCGGGATCGACGTGCCGATCGCCCATGCCGGCCACCTGCTCCGCCGCCGGCCGCTGCTGCTCGCCGGGGTCGAAATCTGGGAGATGAAGGCCCGGAGCGCCGATCCCCATTTCGGGGAACCCGCACCGGGCCCCCCGGGCTCGGGCGGGACCCTGCACGCCAAGGCCGCCGCCATCGACGGCGAGCGGCTGTTCGTGGGCTCGCTCAATCTCGACCAGCGCTCGGCTTGGCTCAACACCGAAATGGGCATCGTCATCGAGAGCCGGGAACTCGCGGCGACGCTGCATCGCTGGTTCGACGAACGCCTGGAGGACTACGCCTATCGGGTGGTCATCGGCGAGGACAGCCGGCTCGCCTGGATCGAGACGACACCGGAGGGTGAGATCCGTCACGACCGGGAGCCCGGTGCCGGGTTGTTGCGCTGGTTCGGCGCCGGCCTTGCCGCCCTTTTGCCGATCCACTGGCTGCTCTGACCCCGCTGGCGTCCCACGGCGAGCCGGCGTGGCGCCGAAGCCATAATCCGAAAGGCTCTTGGCCGGGCTGCTTCATCCGGCTTGTGAGGTGCCGGCCCGACCGTGTAGGCTGCCTACCAGTGAGCCTCTATACGCGCACGACCTTATCGCTCCCAGCCCCGGGATCCGGGCCTCATGAACGTCATCGCCTTCGTCACCCAGAAGGGCGGCAGCGGCAAGACCACACTCTGCGTCAATCTCGCGGTCGCCGCCGAGGCCGCCGGTGCCCGCTGCCTGATCCTCGACATGGACCCGCAGGCCTCGGCCGAGGCTTGGTACCACGACCGCGAGGCAACGAGCCCGAAGCTCGTCAAGCTCGGGGCAGGTGAGCTCGAGGGGGCGATCGCCGCGGCGCGCCGACAAGGCTTCAGCCACGTCTTCATCGACACCCCCGGCCGCGACGAGCCGTCGGTGGCGGCGGCCATCCGGATCAGCGATTTCTGCCTCGTCCCCTGCCGGCCGACGCCGGCCGACATGAAGGCGACGCCGGCGACGATCGGCACGATCAAGCGGCTGGCCAAGCCCGCCGCCTTTATCCTGAGCCAGACTCCACCGCGCGGCTTTCGCATCAAGGAGGCGGAGATCGGCCTCGGCGTGCTCGGCCCCGTGGCCCCCGTGACGGTGGTCTCGCGCAGTGTCTTTCAGGACGCGCAGGGGGCGGGGCTCGGCGTCCACGAATTCGAGCCGGGCGGCAAGGCCGCACAAGAGATCAGCGAGCTCTGGGCGTGGCTCGTCAAGAAACTGGAGAAAATGACCGATGGCGCGCAAAAGAACATCGCTTGAAGCCCTGCTCGATACCCCGGAGCCGATCGAGCCGACCCCGCTTCGCCCGCGGCAGAAGCCGCTGGCGACGCCCAAGCGCACCATCAACAACCGGCCGATCAAGCAGCAGACGGTCTACCTGCCGCTGCCGGTCTACGAGCAGCTGCGCCGCCTCGCCTTCGACGAGCGCGAGAAGATGCACACCCTGATCATGGAAGGCCTAGACCGCGTCTTCCGCGACCGCGGCCTGCGCTCGCTCGCCGAGCTGGAACGGGAAGCCGGCTGAAGGCTGCCGCCGGCGCGCCGGAAATTGAAGACATGTGGGGAGGCACGGCCTCCCCACGCCCCTCCGTCACTTCGGGTAGGGGGGCCGCGCCAACGATGGAACCAAGCGACGACAGGACAGGACGAGGGGATAGTCCTGCTGCGCGTCAAAAAGGTGGGGTAGCTTTCCCGTGCCCGGGCTCGTGACCGCTCGACTGTCGCGACGGCTCTGTTCCGGAGGGTTTGCTGACATTCACCCAAAAGAAACGAGGGGCGCGGGGAGGCCGTGCCTCCCCGCTCTCGATCTTCTCTTGCGCGTCGGTCAGCCGTCCGGGAAGAGGAATTCGCGGCCGACTTTGACGCGGTGTTGGCCGTCATAGGCGATGACGTCGGCGGTGGCGTAGGTTTCCGACCAGAGTTCGGGCAGGTAGGAGCCGGTGCCGATGACGTCGATCGGTGCTTTGACGCTGGCCATCAGCTTGCATTTGGACGGGCTGAAGCCCGAGCTCGCGATCAGCTTGACCGCGGTGAAGCCGGCTTCGTCGAGGTTTTCCCGCAGGTGGTAGATCGCGGCGGCGGTGACACCGGTGCCGGTCAGCCAGCGCAGCTCGTCGTGGGTGCGGTAGGTCCTGATCGCCTCGGGCACGTGCCGGTCGAGCACGGCGTAGGATTTGGCCGTATCGAGGCCTTCGACGAAGCGGCCGCCGTGGGTGTCGAGGCGCACGCCGAGCCGACCGGTGGCGGCGAGCTCGGGGAAGGCCTCGCAGACGGCGAGCGAATCGGTGACCTCGCGGCCGAAATAGTCGACGAGCACGTAGAGCGGGTCGTCCGGGAAGGTTTCGTGGTACATGCGGGCGGCTTCGACCGTCGATTTGGCGTAGCCGATCAAGGCGTGCGGCATGGTGCCGAAGCCCTGGGTCTGGCCGAAGAAGTGGGCGGTGGCGTCGGTGGCGTTGCCGATGAAGCCCTTGGCGGCACTCTCCCGGCGGGCCCGGGCCGAGCCGACGCTCGCCGCATAGGCCATCATCTCGGCCATCTCGCCGCCGGCACAGTGCCGCGCGTCCATGGCGAGGAAGGCCACGTAGGGCAGATCGGTGCACATGGTATAGGCGTTGAAGGCGGCCACACAGGCGGCACCGAGCTTCTGCAGAAACATCGTCTCGAGGTCGACCAGATGGCGGAACGAGCCTTCGAGGTAGAGCATGGGCTCGCCCGCACCCACCCAGCCGCCTTCGGGATAGCGCTGGTCGACCTCGATCTCCGCCTCGCGCTCGGCGGCCACGGCCTGGAGCCAGTCGACGGCGAGCCTGGGCGTGCAGAGGACGGGCCGGCGCATGAACACGGCGTAGGTGACCCGGCAATCGCCGAAATGCTCGACGATCATCCGGGTCTTGTCGAAATACTTGTCGGTGTAGCGGGCGACGTCGCTGTTGCGGGGGGTCATCGTCAAGACGCTTTACTGAGCGCCTGTCGTTCCTCCTCGAGCGCTTCCGCCATCAAAAAGGCGAGCTCGAGGCTCTGCTGGGCGTTCAGCCGCGGATCGCAGTAGGTGTGGTAGCGATCCTGCAGGGCGGCGTCGGTGATCGCCTGCGCCCCGCCGGTGCACTCGGTCACGTCCTGCCCCGTCATCTCGAGGTGGATCCCGCCGGCATGGGTGCCTTCTGCCCGATGCACCGCGAAGAAGCTCCTGACCTCGGCGAGGATACGGTCGAACGGCCGGGTCTTGTAGCCGGTCGAGGACTTGATCGTGTTGCCGTGCATCGGATCGCACGACCAGACGATGTTGCGGCCCTCGCGCTTCAGGGCGCGAACGAGGGGCGGCAGATGGCGCTCGACCTGGTCGTGGCCCATCCGGGCGATGACGGTGAGCCGGCCGGGCTTGTTCTCGGGGTCGAGGACATCGCAGAGCCGCAACAAATCGTCGACCGGCATGGTCGGGCCGGCCTTCAGGCCGAGCGGGTTGGCGATGCCGCGGCAGTATTCGACATGCGCCCCGTCGAGCTGGCGGGTGCGATCACCGATCCAGAGCAGATGGGCGGAGGTGTCGTACCAGCGACCGGAGGTGGAATCGATCCGGGTCAGCGCTTCCTCGAAGCCCAGCAGCAGCGCCTCGTGGCTGGTATAGAGGTTGGTCCGGGTGATCTCGGGCGTGGTGAGGTCGGTCACGCCGCAGGCGCGCATGAAGCCGAGCGCCTCGCTGATCCGGTCGGCGAAGTCGCGGTAGCGGTCGGCCTGCGGCGACTTGTCGAGAAAGCCCAGCGTCCATTCGTGCACCCGGGTCAGCGCCGCGTAGCCGCCCTGGGTGAAGGCGCGGAGCAGGTTCATGGTGGCGGCGGCCTGGCTGTAGGCCTGGAGCTGGCGGGCGGGGTCGGGGACCCGGTCGTCGCTGGTGAAGGCGAGGCCGTTGACGATGTCGCCGCGATAGGCCGGCAGCTCGACGTCGCCGACCACCTCGACCGGGGCGGAGCGGGGCTTGGCGAACTGGCCGGCGAGCCTGCCGACCTTGACCACGCTCATGCCGCCGCCATAGGTCAGCACCACGGCCATTTGCAGCAGCACGCGCAGGGTGTCGCGGATCTTGTCGGCGTTGAAATCGGCGAAGGCCTCGGCGCAGTCGCCGCCCTGCAGCAGGAACGCCTCGCCCCGGGCGACCTTGCCGAGCTCCTCTTCGAGCTTGCGCGCCTCGCCGGCGAAGACCAGCGGCGGATAGCCGGCCAGGGTCCGCTCGACCGCCTCGAGCCTCGCGGCATCGGGGTAGTCGGGCATCTGGTGGCGGGTCTTCTGCCGCCAGGATCGGGGTGTCCAGCTCTGGCTCATCGCCGTTGTTCCTCGTCGAGTGCCACCCGCGCTCAGCCTGTCCGCGGCTGATAGAGGGTGACGAATTCCTCCGCGGCCGACGGGTGCACGCCGACCGTTGCGTCGAATTGCGCCTTGGTCGCCCCCGCCGTCAAGGCAATGGCGAGGCCCTGGACGATCTCGGCGGCATCGTCGCCGACCATTGCACAGCCGAGGACGCGGTCGGAGGGCTTGTCGACGACGAGCTTCATGTAGGTACGCCCCTGGTCGTCGGTCAGCGCATGGCGCATCGGGCGAAAGCGTGTCTCGAAGACCTCGATGTCGTAGCCCTTCCGGCGTGCGGCCTGTTCGGAGAGGCCGACCGAGCCGGCCTCGGGCAGGCCGAAGATGGCGGTCGGGATGCTCTCGTAGGCGACCTCGTGCGGGTTGTTGTTGAAGAGGGTTTCGGCGATCACCCGGCCCTCGGCGATGGCGACCGGGGTGAGGTCGTGCTGCCCGGCGTCGAGCCCGGCACCGGCATGGTCGCTGCAGTCGCCGACCGCAAAGATACCCTCCACGTTGGTGGCGTAGCGCCGGTCGACGTGCACCTTGCCGCTCGGATCCATTTCGACGCCGAGGTCGGCGAGGCCGAGCCAGCTGGTGTTCGGCAAGGGCGGCCGGCCGGTGGCGTAGACGACCCGGTCGGCCTCGATGGTGCCGCTCGAGGTCCGCAGGCGCAGGCCGGCGTCGGTCTTTTCGATGGCGGTCACCGTGGTGTTTCTGACGAGCTCCAGGCCGTGCCGTTCGAGCTCGGCCGTCATATGGCGGCGCAGGTCCTCGTCGAAGCCCCGAAGCGGCATGTCGGCGCGCAGGATGATCCGGGTATCGACACCGAGCGCGTTCATGATGCTGGCGAGTTCGACCCCGATATAGCCGGCGCCCACGACCGCCAGGCGCTTCGGCATCGGGTAGAGCTCTTCGAGGATCTCGTCGGAGGTCACGGTATGCTCGATGCCGAGGACGGCGGGCTTGGCCGGCCGGGCACCCACGGCGATCAGCACCCGATCGGCACTGATCGTGTCGCCCGCGACCTCGAGCCGGAAGCGCGCCCCGACCCGGCCGGTGATCAGTGCCCGTCCGGCATGGACGGTCACGCCGACCTGCTCCAGCATCCCGGCATAGATGTCGTTGAGTCGCTGGATTTCCTTGTTGCGGGCCTCGAGCAGGGCCTGAAAGTCGAGCCGGGGCGGGTCTTCGAGCTGCCAGCCGTAGCCCCTGGCGTGGCGGAAGCTTTCGGCGAAATGGGCACCGTAATGCATCAGCTTTTTCGGCACGCAGCCGCGGATGACGCAGGTGCCGCCGAGCCGGCTCGCCTCGGCGAGGCCGACCTTGGCACCGTAGCCGGCCGAGCGCCGCGCGCAGGCGACGCCGCCCGAGCCGCCGCCGATGACGAAGAGGTCGTAGTGATTCATGGGGTGCCGTGCCGTTCTCGAGTTCTGGACGCCGGCACCTAGCGCGTCTGGCCCCGTCTGTCACGTCGGCGGGTCGTCACGGGTACCCTCGCCGAGCCAGGACGCGAGCAGGTGCTCGGCGCTACCGACACCGGTCGCTGCCGCGAGAAGCTCGAACAGGGCATGGCTCCGCAGTTTCCTCCGCGAAGTCGTTTCACGACCATAAGTCATGCCCGGACAAGAGCTCGGGCCGTCGTCGTGCAGGGGTCCAGGGGATCGTCACGATCCCCTGGGTTCTGTCACGTCTCCACCACCACCGTCTCCACCGCCCGGATCGCCGGCAGGTGCTGGGCGACGGGTTGCCAGCTCTCGCCCTCGTCGGCGCTGGCGAAGACGGCACCGCCGGTGGTGCCGAAATAGACGCCGGCGGGGTCCAGCAGGTCGGTCGCCATGGCCTGGCGCAGCACGCACACATAGGCGTTGTCCTGGGGCAGGCCGGCGCGCAGGTCCTGCCAGCTCTGCCCGCCGTCGCGGGTCCGCCAGACCGCCACCTTGCCGTCCGGGACGTAGCGCTTCTCGGCGCTCACCAGCGGCAGGAGGTAGGCGGTCTCGGGATCGCGCGGGTGGGCCGTCGTCGGAAAGCCGAAGTCGGACGGCAGACCGTGCTCGACGCTCTGCCAGCTGTGGCCGCCGTCGTCCGAACGGTACATGCCGCAGTGGTTCTGTTGCCAGAGCCGGGCGGGCCGGCCCGCCGCCATGGCGAGGCTGTGCACGCACTGGCCGAATGCCGGATAGGTAGCACCCTCGCCCATGAAGTCGCAGCGTGTGCCCTGGTTGCGGGGCGCCCAGCTGTGCCCGCCGTCGGCGGTGTGGAAGACGCCGGCGACCGAGACGGCGACCCAGAGCTGGTCGGGATCGTCCGGGTGGGCGACGATGTGGTGGAGGATCAGCCCGCCGCCGCCGGGCACCCACTCGGCCCGGCTCGGATGGCGGGTGAGGCCTTCGACAGCCGCCCAGCTCTCGCCGTCGTCGTCACTGACGAACAGGCCCGCGGGCTCGACGCCGGCATGGAGGCGGCCGTGCGCCCGGGCGAGCGACCAGACACCCTTCAGCTTCTCCTGCCCTTCCGGATAGGCGAGGCCCTGGTCGAAGCGCTGCCAGCTTCCGCCGTGGTCGGTCGAGCGCCAGACGGCGGGGCCGGTCCAGCCGTCGCCGCCGCCGGCCCAGAGCGTGCCGGTCACGGGATCGGCGATCACGTGGTTGACCGCCTGGCCGTCGCAATAGGGGCCGCGGAGCGTCCAGCGCTGCCGGTCGGCATTGCCGTCCAGGATGAAGGCTCCTTTTCCCGTAGCGATCAGCAAGAGCAGCTTGTCGGCCATCGTCGTTCTCCCCCGAAAACGTTCTGCCGGATGATTGTCGCTCAGCCGGTGCGCGCACCTTCGGCCACGAACTCGGCCAGCCGGTCGAAGCACGAGGTCCAGCCCTCGTCGTGCGAGGCGCGGCTCTCTTCCGAGACGAAGGGTGCCTGGTGGAAGGTCATCACCGTGCGCTCGCCCTGTTCGACCAGGTCGACCGTGATCTCGGTCTCGAAGCCGGTCGAGTCCCAGGCGAAGGTCATCACCAGCCGATCGGGCGGGCGGATCTCGCGGTAGACGCCGCCCATCCAGTATTCCTCGCCCTCGGGCGAGCGGATGCAGGCGCGCCAGCGGCCGCCGACCCGAAAGTCGACCTCGACCTCGCGTGCCGGGTGCGACCGCGGGCCGAGCCAGCGCACCAGATGCTCGGCCTGGGTCCAGGCCTCGAAGACGAGGGCAGGTGGGCCGCTGAAGCTGCGGGTGATGGTGAGCGCGGGTGCCGGCTCGCGGCTCGGGGCCTCATCCTCGGCGGCTGCGCTGCGGGTCATCTCGTTCTCCCCCCTGATTGTCGCCGGCGCCGTTGCGGCCGGCGGCTACTGCACCTCGCCGGTGCCGGGCTCCTGCAGGTCCTGGAGATAGTCGTCGAGGCGGTCGAAGCTGGCGGTCCAGAAGCGGCGGTAGGATGCCAGCCAGTCGTCGACGCTTTTCAGGGTCTCGGGGGCCAGCCGGCAGGGCCGCCACTGCGCTTCCCGCCCGCGGCGGATCAGGCCGGCGCGCTCCAAGACCTTGAGATGCCGCGACACCGCCGGCAACGACATGGCGAAGGGCTGGGCCAGTTCGCTCACCGTGGCCTCGCCGCGGCTGAGCCGGGCGAGGATGGCGCGGCGGGTCGGATCGGCGAGGGCGGCGAAGATCTCGCTCAAGGCATCGGCCATTGCTCTGAAATCAGCTGTCGGTCGGGGTCATCCAGCCGATGCCGGCGCCACCGGGCTCCTGCACAATGGCGATCCGGCCGACACCCTCGACGTCGAACGGCGGCCGCATGACGGTGCCGCCGGCGTCGGTCGCCCTGGCGAGCCGGGCGTCGATGTCGTCGACGGCGATATAGGCCATCCACTGCTCGGGCACGCCCTCGAACTCGGGCTCGGTCAGCTCGAACATGCCGCCGACCATCGTCTCGCCGCTCTTGATCACCCAATAGGTGCCGTTCTCCATCGGCATGGCATCAAAGGTCCAGCCGAGCACGTCGGCGTAGAACCGCTTCGCCTGCTCGACGTCCCACGTCATCAACTCGTTCCAGTAGAAGCTGCCGTGTGACCAGGGCATCGCGCCTTCCCCCGTGCGTTTAACGATACCGTTAACTAACGATTCGTTTAAATACCCCTGTGCCGACATGTCAAGGGGCGTCGCTGCGAGCTATGAAGTGGGATCGCCTAGCGTCGGGCCGCCTTGCGGGCCTCGTCTTCCTCGAGGGCGCGGGGGTGCGGCTTGCCGAGCAGGCCCATGAGCCAGGAAGTGAAGATCGATTCCTCCTTCTCGCCCGGCCGGGGTGCCGGCAGGGCCCGACCCCAGGCACCGTGCACGACGACCTCCGGCGGGCCCAATCTCGGCTTGGCGCGCCCCGAAGGCGATCGAGCCACGCCGTTCATGCCCTCGGCCTCTTCTCTCATGGTCGTCACTCCGACGTTACCGCGCCGCGCTCCTGCCGGCCCGCGGCGATGACCGTCTCCTCGAAGTATATCGTACCGACCAGGGCGAATGCCAGCGCCAGGGCCATGACGAGGCCATTGAAGGCGCGGCTGCGCGCCCGCTGGCGGGCCAGATTGTGGCGCCGGTTGTTGGTCGCGACCAGGGCGAGCTGTTCGATCATCTCTTGGCGCAGGTCGCGCAGCGCCATGCCCTCGGCCTCGCCGGCCTCGATGCCCTCGTTCTCGTAGAAGGCGACGAGTTCCTCCGCACTGGCGCGGATCGCCAGCGGATTTCTCGGCTGCTCGTAGCGCCGCGGCCGGAGGGCCACGAAGAGGAACACGAGGACGTAGAAAAAGGCCACACCGATCGCGACGATAAGGCCGTGGATCACCCAGGCCCAGGGCGACCAGTCGAACGGCGGAACGCCATCGCCGAACTCGCGCAAGACGAGCAGTGTCACGCTCGCAATGGCGGCGATGATCGACAGCGAGCGGACGACGTTCTCTTCCTGCTCGATCTCGCGCTCGTAGGCCTCGGCGAACAGCTGCTCGAGGTACGCGTCCATCGAGCCGCTGCCCGCCGGTTGCCCGTGTCCTCAGCTGTCGATGCCGCCGAGGCTCACGTATTTGATCTCGAGGTACTCGTCGATGCCGTATTTCGAGCCTTCGCGGCCGAGGCCGCTTTCCTTGACCCCGCCGAAGGGGGCGACCTCGGTGGCGATCACACCGTCGTTGACGCCCAAGAGGCCGACCTCGAGCGCCTCGGCGACGCGGAAGACGCGGCCGAGGTCGCGGGCGTAGAAGTAGCCGGCGAGGCCGACATCGCTGTCGTTGGCGAGCTCGATCACTTCCGCCTCGGTCTCGAACTTGAAGACCGGGGCCACTGGGCCGAAGGTCTCCTCCTTGGCGATCCGCATGTCCATGCTGCAATTGGCGAGCACGGTGGGCTCGAAGAAGAGGCCACCCAGGGCGTGCGGCTTGCCGCCGATGGTCACCTTGGCCCCCTTGGCGACAGCGTCCTCGATATGCTCCTTGGCCTTGTCGACTGCGGCGGATTCGATCAGCGGGCCCACCTCGATGCCCTGGTCGGTGCCGACACCGACCTTCAAGGCCGCGGTTGCCGCCTGGAACTTCTCGACGAAGGCGTCGTGGATGCCGGCCTGGACGTAGATGCGGTTGGTGCAGACACAGGTCTGCCCCGCGTTTCTGAACTTGCAGAGGATGGCACCCGTGACCGCGGCGTCGAGATCGGCGTCGTCGAAGACGATGAACGGGGCGTGCCCGCCGAGCTCCATCGAGACCCGCTTCACCGTGTCGGCGCATTGCTTCAAGAGCAGCTTGCCGACATCGGTCGAGCCGGTGAAGGAGAGTTTTCTGATCGTCTTGTTCGCGGTCAACTCGCCGCCGATCTTGCCGGCACTACCGGTGACGACGTTGAACACGCCCTTGGGCATGCCGGCGCGTTCGGCGAGCTCGGCCAGGGCCAGGGCCGAATAGGGGGTCATCGAGGCGGGCTTGACCACGAAGGTGCAGCCGACGGCCAAGCCCGGCGCACATTTGCGCGTGATCATCGCATTGGGGAAGTTCCAGGGCGTGATCGCCGCACACACACCCACCGGCTGCTTGATCGCCAGGATGCGCCTGGAGCCCACGGTCGCTGGGATGATGTCGCCGTAGACCCGCTTGCCCTCCTCGGCGAACCACTCGACGAAGGAGGCACCGTAGAGGATCTCGCCGCCGGCCTCGGCCAGTGGCTTGCCCTGCTCGCGGGTCATCAGATAGGCGAGGTCGTCCTTCGCCTCGATGATCAGGTCGAACCACTTGCGGAGGATCGCCGAGCGCTCCTTGGCGGTCTTCGCCCGCCAGGCCGGCAGCGCCGCGGCGGCGGCGGCGATGGCGCGGCGCGTCTCGATCTCGGTCATGCTGGGCACGCTGCCGAGCGTCTCGCCGGTGGCAGGATCGGTGACGTCGATGGTCTGCTTGTCGTCGGCCTCGACCCAGGCGCCGTCGATGTAGCAGCGCTCGACGAAGAGCGACGGATCGTTCATCGCGTTGCGAATGTCCTTGATGGCGACCGCCATGTGCGTTCTCCCCTTGCTTGTTTGCCGTTCGGTCGAGTCTACGCCGCCTGGAGGCTCTTGGCGAGATAGCGGCTCATCCGCCTGGAGAAGGCGCCGGGATCGGGCACCGGTTCGCCCTCGATGATCCGCGCCTGGTCGAGCAGGAGGAACGCCATGTCGTCGAGCTCGCTCTCTCGACCGGCCGCCTCCAGCATCGCCTCGAGCTTCGCGATCAGCTCGTGGTCGGGATTGATCTCGAGGATCGGCTTGCTGCCGCCGGTGAAGCTCTCGTGATGCTTGAGCAGCCGTTCGAGCCGGAGATCCATGCCCTGGTCGGCGGCGACGAGGCAGACGGCACTCTCCTTGAGGCGCTTGGAGGCGCGCACGTCCTGCACCTGCTCGGCGAGCGTCAGCTTCAGCTTGGCGATCAGCTTGTCGAGCCTGGCCTGGTCCTCGGGCGCCTTCTCGGGCTCGGGCTCGGCCGTCTCGCCCTTGATCTTCGAGAGATCGACATCGCTCTTGGTCAAGGACTTGAAGCTCTTGCCCTTGAAGTCGCCGACCTCGGGCAGCCAGAACTCGTCGACCGGGTCCTCGAAGAGCAGGACCTCGACCCCCTTGGCCCGAGCCATCTCCAGCTGCGGGCTGGTCCGCAGGGCCGCCACGCTCTCGCCGGTGATGTAGTAGATCTCGTCCTGGCCCTCCTTCATCCGCCCGAGATAGGCCTCGAGCGTGGTCCAGCCGGTGTCGTGCGTGCTCCGGAAGCGGGCGATCTCCAGGAGCTTCTCGCGGTTCTCCTGGTCCTCGTAGAGCCCTTCCTTGAGGACCGGGCCGAAATCCGCCCAGAACTTCTCGTAGCCCTCGTCCTTGGCGCGGCGCGCCAGTTCGTCGAGCACGCGCTTGGTCAGCACCTTCTTCATCTTGGCGACCACGGCACCGTGCTGCAGCGTCTCGCGGCTGACGTTGAGCTGCAGATCCTCGCTGTCGACCACGCCGGCGACGAAGCGGAGATAGCGCGGCATCAGCGCTTCGACGTCGTCGGTGATGAAGACCCGCTTGACGTAGAGCTTCACCCCGTGCCGGCGCTTCGGGTCATAGAGATCGAACGGGCGCATCGACGGGACGAAGAGGAGCGCCGTGTAGCTGAGCTGGCCCTCGGCGGTGAAATGCACCCGGGCGAACGGGTCGTCGAAGGCGTGGGCGACGTGGTGGTAGAATTCCTTGTACTGCTCGTCGGTGATCTCGCTCTTCGGTCTCGTCCAGAGCGCCCCGCCCTCGTTGACCTTCTCGGGCCCCTTGCGCTCGGTCTTGGTGTCGCCGGCCTTGGGCTTGGCCTCGAGCAGGATGGGAAAGGCGATGTGGTCGCTGTAGCGGCGGATGATCTGGCGCAGCCGCCACTCGGAGAGGAATTCCTTGGCGTCGTCCTTGAGATGCAGGGTGATCGCCGTGCCGCGCGGTCCCGGCTCCGGCGCCTCGCTCACGGTGAAGCCCTGCCGGCCGTCCGAGGCCCAGAGCCAGGTCGCCTCGTCGCCCGCCTTCCTGCTCTGCACCACCACCCGGTCGGCGACCATGAAGGCGGCATAGAAGCCGACGCCGAACTGGCCGATCAGCTTGACGTCGCCGTTCGCCCCGGCAGCGTTCTTCTGTGCGGCGGCCGCCTCGAGGAAGCGGGCGGTGCCGGACCTTGCGATGGTGCCGAGATTGGCCACGAGCTCGTCGTGGTCCATGCCGATGCCGTTGTCGCGGACGGTGAGCAGTGCGGCGTCAGGATCGGCGAAGATCTCGATCTTCAGCTCGGTCTCGGTACCGAGCAGCTCGGGTTGCGAGAGCGAGGCGTAGCGCAGCTTGTCGCAGGCGTCCGATGCATTGGAGACCAGCTCGCGCAGGAAGATCTCGCGTTCCTTGTAGAGCGAGTTGACGACCAGATCGAGAACCCGCCCGACTTCCGCCTCGAAGGGCTGAATCGTATCGCTCATGGAGAATCCGGACCACGCTGGTTGGGGAAATCTGCGCAGAGGCAGGTGGGCAGATGGCCGGGGCTGTTCAAGCCCGAGCGCGCGGTCGCACGGGTTCGGCGCCGGCCGTCGCGTCGCGTTCGCCGGCCGTGGCGTCGATCGCTCGCGGGTGAACCGTGGACGCGATCGTCCGAGACCGGCTTTGCACTGCCGTTCCAGCGCAAATCGACTAGATATAGTGGCCGTTGCCTCTGTTTCGTCACGATCGTGATGTAGGCCCGGGGCATGGGCGACGGTTTCCTCTTGCCAAACGCACCTCGCGCACGACATGGTCAGGGCATGACGGGCATGCCGCCTTTCTCCTCGCGCGTGGCCGCGGTGTTGGGGCCGACCAATACCGGCAAAACCCATTACGCCGTGGAGCGGATGCTGGCCCACGGCTCGGGCATGATGGGGTTTCCGCTGCGTCTTCTGGCCCGCGAGATCTACGACCGGGTGGTCGGTATCGTCGGCGAGAGTGCGGTGGCCCTCCTGACCGGCGAGGAGCAGATCGGCGCGGAGACGGCACGCTTCGTGATCGCCACGGTCGAGGCGATGCCGGTGCACCGCGAGGTGGCGTTTCTCGCCGTCGACGAGATCCAGCTCTGCGCCGATCGCGAGCGCGGCCATGTGTTCACCGACCGGCTGCTCAACGCACGCGGCTATCAGGAGACCCTCTTTCTCGGCTCCGACACCATCCGGCCGCTGTTGAAGCAACTGGTGCCGGAGGCCGAGATCATCACCCGGCCGCGCTTCTCCACCCTCACCCACAGTGGCCCTGCCAAGCTCAACCGGCTGCCGAGGCGAAGTGCCGTCGTCGCCTTCACCGCCGCCGACGTCTACACGCTCGCCGAGGTGATGCGCCGGCAGAAGGGCGGCGCCGCCGTGGTCCTCGGGGCCTTGAGCCCGCGGACGCGGAACGCTCAGGTGGCCCTCTATCAATCCGGCGAGGTCGATCACCTGGTCGCGACCGATGCGATCGGCATGGGCCTCAACATGGATCTCGGCCACGTCGCCTTCGCGCAGTTGCGCAAGTTCGACGGGCAGGACACCCGCCGGCTGACCGCCGCCGAGATCGGCCAGATCGCCGGGCGTGCCGGGCGGCACATGGCCGACGGCACGTTCGGCACCACCAACGGCGCCGGTGCGCTCGACGAGCGGATCGTCGAGGCGGTCGAGGCGCATCACTTCCTGCCGCTGAAGCGGCTGCGCTGGCGCAATTCGACGCTCGATTTCTCGAGCCTCGAGGCCTTGGCCGAAAGCCTGGATGCGGACCCGCGCGCGCCCGGGCTGATCAAGGTCCGGGACGCGCTCGACGATCGCAGCCTCGGCATTCTCGGCCGGCGCGACGACATCCGCGAGCGGGCGACGGACCCGGCCGGTGTGCGGCTGCTCTGGCAGGTCTGCCAGATTCCCGATTTCCGGAAGACCCTGACCGATGCGCATCTCCACATGCTGGCCACGGTCTTCAAGCATCTGACCGACGATGCGGGTGTCCTGCCCGGGCCCTGGGTCGGCTCGATGATCGCGAGGCTCGACCGCATGGACGGCGATATCGACGCGCTGGTCAGCCGGATCGCGCATGTCCGCACCTGGACCTATCTCTCGCACCGCCATCAGTGGTTCGACGATCCGCTGCACTGGCAGGGCCTGGCGCGGGCGGTCGAGGATCGCCTGTCGGACGCGCTGCACGAGCGGCTGACCCAAAAATTCGTCGATCGGCGGACGGCGGCACTGTTGAAGTCGCTGCGCGAGCGGGGCGAGCTCTCGGCGGAGATCGAGCCCGGCGGCGAGGTGGTGGTCGACGGCCATGCGGTCGGCACGCTCGAAGGCTTTTCCTTCACGCTGGGCGCTTCCGGCCTGGCCGCCGAGCATCGTCTCTTCGCCGGCGCGGCGCGCCGTGCGGTGACGCAGAAGCTCAGCCGCCTCGCCGCCGATTTCGTCCGCGAGCCGGATGCGGCGATCGCCATCAGCGGCCGCGCGCTGCACTGGCGGGATGCGGTGGTCGGCACACTGCAGCCGGGGCAGGGCCTGTTGCGCCCGTCGGTGGCGGTGACCGCCACGGACGAGCTCTCGCTCAAGGCCCGGCTGGCCATCGAGCGGCGGCTCCAGGACCGCCTGCAGCAGTGGCTCGACGAGCGCCTGCAGCCGCTTTTGGCGCTCGAGGCGGCGTCGCGCTCGGGTGCACTGTCGGCGGCGGCACGCGGCATCGCCTATCGGCTGGTCGAGGGGCTCGGCGCCCTCACCGCCGGCGATGCGGCCTCGCTGACGCGGCAGCTGTCGGCCGGCGACCGGCGCGACCTCGCCAGGCTCGGGGTCAGGCTCGGGGTGCACCACGTCTATTTGCCGGCTCTCTTGAAGCCGGCAGCGCAGGAGGCGCTGGCCCTGCTCGTCGCGCTGGCGAAGGGGACGGCCGCCTGGCAGCCGGCGGCCGGCCGGGTGTCGCTCAGGGCCGAGGAGTGCCCGGCCGAGCCCGCCGCGCTTGCTGCGCTGGGCTATCGGCGGATGGGGCGCAGTGCGCTTCGGGTCGACATGGTCGAGCGCATCGCGGCCCGGCTTCGCGATCTGGCGCGGCGCGAGACCACCTTCGCGCTGCCGGACGAACTGGTGAGCTCGGCCGGGCTCGGCCGCGAGGAGTTCCTGGCGCTCTTGCCCAATCTCGGCTTTCGCGTCGACCAGCCGCCGCCCACCGCCAACGATCAGGAAGAACCGGCACCGGCGGTGCGGATTCGCCGGGCCAAGCCGCGGCGGCAGCGGCCGAGTGCCGAGCATCGCAAGGTGCAGGCCCGGCAGGGGCCGAGCAACTCGCCCTTCGCGGTGCTCGCCCGGCTCAAGGCGGTCGGTGCCTGATGCGGCCGCGGCTTTCCGGCGATTTTTCGACCTGCACGACGTTCTTTCGACCTGCACGACAAGGAGGCTATGATGACGAGCGCCAGCCGATGAGGGGCCGGTGATGAGCGAGCCGTGCCTGCGTCTCGACAAGTGGTTGTTTCATGCGCGGTTCATCAAGCAACGTCAGCTCGCCGCCGAGCTGATCAGACGCCGGCGGATCCGGCTCAACGATCAGCTGGTGGAGAAGGTCCACAAGCCGGTGCGCCCCGGCGACGTGATCACGCTGGTGATACCGGCCGGGGTCGAGGTGCTGGAGGTGGTGGCCCTGGGGGAGCGAAGAGGGCCCGCGCCGGAAGCGCAGGCCCTCTACAAAAAGCTGATTTGAAACAGCAGGTTACTGCTCGGACTTCATATAGGCGATGACATCCAGGATCTGCTGCTCCTGGCGCAGCCCGGCAAACGCCATGCGATTGCCTTCGACGTAGCCGCGCGGGTCGGCGAGATACTCGCCGATCGTCTCCTCGGTCCAGGTGATGCCGGAATTGGCCATCGCCGGCGAATAGTTGAAGCCCTCGACGGCCCCGGCCTCGCGGCCGAAGATGCCGACCAGATGCGGGCCGACGCGATTCTGCTCGGCGTCGATCACGTGGCAGGCCTGGCACTGCCGCCAGACGCGCTCGCCGGCTGCGGGATCGCCCTGGGCGTGGGCGAGGCCGGCCCCCCCGAGCAGCCCCCCGATCAATGCTGCCGCTACCGTTGCCGATCGTTTCGTCATTGCAGTCTCCTGATTTTTTCGTTGTCGGTCGAACGCCGTTGTCCCAACCGCGTGTCGAGGACGAACCTAGCGTCCCGGTGGCAAATGCCAACTGCGACGGCTTTACCCGGTCGGTTCATCGGCGGCGGCGATGCGCTCACTCGGCGCGCTTCGGGCGGGCGCCGAAAATCGCACTGCCGACCCGGACATGCGTGGCCCCGAAGCGCAGGGCGTCTTCGTAGTCGTCGCTCATCCCGATGCTGAGCGCCGGGAGTCCGTTGCGCTTGGCGATCTCGGCCAGAAACGCGGTGTGCAGGGCGATGTCCTCGTCGGCCGGCGGGATCGCCATCAGGCCACGGACCAGGAGCCCGTGCTCGCTCTTGCAGAGCTCGATGAAGGCGTCGGCGTCGGCCGGCCACACCCCGGCTTTCTGCGGCTCTTCGCCGGTATTGACCTGGATGAACACGGGCAGCTGCCGCGCCTGCTTGGCCATCTCCTTGGCCAGGGCTGCCGCGAGCTTCGGCCGGTCGACCGTCTGGACGACGTCGAAGAGGGCCACGGCTTCCTTGGCCTTGTTGGTCTGCAACGCACCGATCAGGTGCAGTTCGACGTCCGGGTAGCGCTCGCGCAGGGCGGGCCAGCGGCCGGCCGCTTCCTGCACGTAGTTCTCGCCGAAGACCCGCTGCCCGGCAGCGAGTGCGGCCTCCAGCCGATCGACGGGTTGCGCCTTGCCGACGGCGACGAGCGTGACACTCGACGGATCGCGGCCGGCCTCCTTGGCGGCGGCCTCGATCCGTGCGCGCACCGTCGCCAGATTGCCCGGAACGTCCACCTCACTGGTCATCACTCGGTTCCCCTTGGTCGCGCGTGTCGCGCGCTGCTAGAGGTGCCGCCCGAGAGATTGCCGTCAAGAGAGCCGTGGCGGTGCTGCCGCCACGGGGACGCGGAGGGACGACGAGATGGGCATGACTTTCGACGACATCATGGCACCCCTGGGCGCCGAGACGTTCAAGCGCGACTATCTCGGCAAGCGGCCGGTGCACATCGAGGGCGGGGCCGAGAAGTTCGCCTCGATCATGAACTGGCACATCCTCGAGCGGCTCCTGGCGATCAACACGCTCTGGGACGACGACCGGATGAACCTGGTGCTCGACCGCGAGCCGGTGCCGCCTGCCGCCTACCGCAGCGCGCAGCCCGCGATCACCGGCCGGGCGATGGCCGATCCGGCCAAGGTCAAGCCGCTGGTCCGCCAGGGGGCGACCATGGTGCTGAACGACATCGACCAGCTCACCCCGGAGCTCACCGCCTTCGCCAAGACCATGGAGCAGGCCTTGGGCGGCAAGGTGCAGGGCAATCTCTACCAGTCGTCGAAGCGGCGCCAGGGCTTCAAGGTCCACTACGACACCCACGACGTCTTCGCCGTGCACTGCGAAGGCGAGAAGGTCTGGCCGGTGTTCGAGGGCCGCGCCGAAGATCCGATTGCCCACAACATGTTCAAGAGCGTTCCGCAGGAAGCGCACGAGGAGGCCAAGGGCAAGCTCTGGAAGGAGGTCCGGCTCAAGCCCGGCGATCTCCTCTATCTGCCGCGCGGCCAGTACCACTACGCGGTGGCCGACGACGGTGGCTGCATCCACATCGCCTTCGGCGTCACCTACCCGATCGGCATCGACCTCGTGGGCTATCTCTACGAGCGGCTGATCGCCGATCCGCTCTGCCGCAAGAACCTGCCGCAGGGTGATCCCGCAGCCCTCGACGCGCATCTCGCCGGGCTCGGCCGGCGAATCGCCTCGATCCTGAGCGAGCCCGCGACCCGCGCCGACATCGAGCGCTTCATCCAGGGCTATCGCTACATCCGCGAGCCCTGGGACATGGCGGCGCTGCTCGAGCCGCAGGCCATGACCTATGCGGTCAAGGCCGGCGGCGTGAAGCTGATCGAGCAGCAGGGCCGGCACGGCCTGGTCAAGGAGGGCAGCCGCCAGGCGGTGGCGGTGCCGAAGGAGGTGGCCTCGATGGTCGCCTGGGTGCTGAACCGCGAGGCTTTCTCCCGTGACGAACTGGACCGCGCCTTCGACGCTGCGGACAAGCCGGTGCTCGACAAGTTCGTCCAGGACATGGAGCGGATGGCGCTGATCGCCGCCCGGCCGTGAGCGCGGCTGCAGCCGCGGGGCAGGGCGGGGTCTTCTTCTGGGTCCAGCATCTGCTCGGGATCGGCCATCTGTCCCGGGCGGCGACCCTGGTGCGGGCGATGCGCCGGGACGGGCTCGAGGTCACGCTGGTCTCGGGCGGCCTGCCGGTGGCGGGGCTGGAGCTCGAGGGGGCGGCCTTCGTCCAGCTCGAGCCCACACAGAGCGACGGCATCGATTTCAAGGTCCTGCTCGACCAAGACGGCCGGCCGATCGACGAGGGCTTTCGGGAGCGGCGGCGGGCGGCACTGCTCGCCGCCTTCGCGCAGGCGGCACCGCGGGTGGTCGTCCTCGAGATGTTTCCCTTCGGCCGGCGGCAGATGCGCTTCGAGCTGTTGCCGCTGATCGAGGCGGTGCAGGCCCGCCGGCCGCGACCGGCGCTGGTCGGCTCGGTGCGCGACATTCTCGTGCGCCCGCCCAAGCCCGAGCGGCTCGCCGAGATGCTCGATCGGGCCGAGGATTTCGACTTGCTGATGGTCCACGGCGATCCCGACCTCGTGCCGTTCGAGCGGACCTTTCCGGACCGTCGCCTGCTCGGCGAACGGCTGGTCGAGACCGGCTACGTGGTCGAGCCCTTGCCCGCCGATCTGCCCGCCGCGGGTGACGGGGCGGGCGAGATCGTGGTCTCGACCGGCGGCGGGCGGGTCGGCGAGCGGCTCCTGGAGGTGGCCCTCGAGGCGAGCGCTGCTTTGCCGGACGGGCCGCCCTGGCGGCTCCTGGTCGGCCAGCATCTGCCGGAGGGGCTGTTCGCAGCACTCGCCCGGCGGGCGGGGCCGCGGGTGACGGTCGAGCGGGCCCGGCCGGATTTTCGCGCGCTGCTCGCCCGTGCGGCGCTCTCGGTCAGCCAGGGCGGCTACAACACGGTGATGGAGGTGCTGGCCGCCGGCTGCCGGGCGGTCGTCGTGCCCTATGCCGGCGGGCTCGAGACCGAGCAGACGCTGCGCTGTAAGCTCTTGGCCGAGCGCGGTCTCTTTGCCGTGCTCGACGAGGCGACACTGGATGTGGCCACACTCGTTGCTGCGGTGCAACAGCAGCTGGCCGCGCCGGCGCAACCGGCCGCCAAGCGGCCGCGGATGGACGGCGCCTTTCAATCTGTACGATTGTTGCGACAGCTCGCGGCTCAGACGGGTGTGTCGAAACCGGTCTAAGAGCCTGCCCGAGCGCCTTGTTGCAGGGCCGACACAGTCAAAACGCAATGGCCGAAGCCCAATCCCTTCGCCTTGCACCGTGACACCGCGAAATGAATAACACGGCAACGGAGTTTGGGGCGCCTTCCGCGTCCCGTCCGCGGTTCCGAACGGTGGTGCTGCCAGCGCTCGGAACCGCCCGATGAACTCGAAGGCGACCTCACATCTGGGGTGACGAGGAGAGAACCAACATGAACTTCCGCAACGCACTTTTGGGCACGACCGCCATTCTCGGCGCCACCGCGCTCGTCGTGCCCTCGACCGCTTCGGCGTTCGAGGTCAACATCCGTGGCTTCTTCAACTTCAACACCGTGGCCGGCGATCTCGAGGAAAGCGGCAACGCTGGTGACAACCCGAAGGACTACGACTTTCTGACGGACTCGGAAATTCACATCCAGGGTGTGAATACCGATGACGAGACCGGCATCCGCTACGGCTTCCTGGTCGAGTTCGAGACCGATCCGGGCACCGACGAGCGGATCGACGAGAGCTGGATCTTCGTCGACGGTGGCTTCGGCGGCTTCCGTCTCGGTAACGAGGACGGCGCGGTCGACAACTCGAAGATCACCGCTGCCAACATCGCGGCCGGCACCGGTGGTATCGACGGTCAGGGTGTCGTCGCCCCGGTGAAGTTCGCGCAGACCAACAGCGGTGACTCGACCAAGATCCGTTACGACTCGCCGTCGATCGCCGGCTTCACCATCCATGCCTCGTTCACCCCGGCTGGCGGCGACGAGGGCAACAACATTGCCCAGGATGACGAAGCGGATTACCAGGAGTGGGTCGAGACGGCGCTGGTCTACACCGGCTCGTTCGGTGGCCTCGACCTGCAGGCCGGCGGTACGCTCGGCTTCAACAACGGCGAGAACGGCGCCGACGACTTCTTGGGCTACAGCCTCGGTACCATCGTCGGCTTCGCCGGCTTCCAGGCGGCCGGCAGCTACTGGCAGGACGAGGACGGGCCGGCGGGCGACGAGTCCGGCTATACGCTCGGTGCGGCCGCGACGCTCGGCCCGGCAGACCTGTCGGTCACCTGGGCGGACATTGTCGACGCCGACGACAACGAGGAAGGCAACAACCTCGTGCTCAGCGCCAGTGTGGGCGTGTTGCCGGGCATGTCGCTGAACGGCGACATCGCTTGGTTCGACCGTGATGCCGGCGGCAACGACGACGGTGTCACCGGCGTCGCTCGTCTGCGGGTGGCGTTCTGATCGCCAATCGCTGATCAGTCACTCGATCGCGTTGGAACGGCGGGCTTCGGCCCGCCGTTTCGCGTATCGGCGGGCGGCAACGCGTCGCCGCGCCCTGGCAGGCGCGCAACAGGCGCGTCCGATGAGACGCACCGGGTGTCGGATGTGTTGCATTCGGACACGCCGATCGTCATGTAAGTAGGTGTAACTAACCGTTCGGCCTGCGGACCTGGATAACGGCATGCGTTGTCGTCGCCTTCTCTCTCTCGGCGTTGCTACCGGAGCCATGCTGCTTGCTCTCGGTGCGCAGTCGGCCGTGGCGACGGACCTCGTGCCGGGTGGCTATGGGGCCGAGGTCGGCGGTTTCTCGCCCTCGACGCCGCTCGCCATGCGGCAGCAATTCAACTCGAGCAACGGCAACGCCGGTTTGACGCTGGACTTTACCCCACGCGCGAGTGGCTCGCTCTTCAGTCGCCCATCGGCCGTTTCCGACGATGAAGCCTTGTCTTTTTCGCTAGCTCTGCAAGGCGCTTACAGCGAAGAGTTGAGACTGGACTCGATCGGCGTGACGGGCCTTTCGGACGACCCGAGCGAAGGCCTGGCGCTCGGTGGCGCCTTGAGCTTCAGCGATTGGCAGCTGTCCGGCAGCGTCGGCCGGGCCAATCTGCTCGGCAGCGACGCCGATGTCTTTGCCGCCGGTCTCGGCTACGGGCGACTCAATGCCCGGCTGGTCTACGGTCACGTGCCGGAGACGACCAGCACTGTCGGCGGTGACCTCTTGATGTTGAGCACCGACCTCGCGGCTTGGTCGTGGCTGACCCTGCAGGGTGACGTGGCGGTCAGCGAGACGCTGACCGACGAGCCCTTGACCGTCGGCCGGATCGGCGTTCGGCTCGACTTCTAGTCGGGCTTGCCCCTCGGGTCGTTGGCGCCTGCGCTTTTTCGCGTTCGGCATTCACCGGCTGGCAAAGCTGCTCCGGCGTGCTAGAAGCTGCACGGGTGAGGCGGCCCGGCAACGGCGCCGTGCCATGCATTTTCTGGGCGATGAAGCGAGTGGCTCGAACCTTCAAGACTTTGGCGATGACGGTCGGCGTGGCGTCGATTCTCGGTGCTTGCGCGGATTCGACTGTCATCGAGCGGGCACCGCAGCCGATGGGCGGCACCGCCCGCGATCAGCAGCAACGCGAGCGCTTCGGGTCGATCTTGGGCGAGGAAGGCGGGTTCACCCTCTTCTCGCTCGGCGGCCGTCGTGATCGCGAGGAGGGGGGTGGCGTCGGTGGCGGTATCGGGGTCAACGCGTTCATCTGGCAGGCGACGCTCGATACGATCGATTTCATCCCGCTCGCCTCGGCCGACCCGTTCGGCGGGTTGATCATCACCGACTGGTACCAGTCGGTGGATGCGCCCGGCGAGCGACTCAAGCTGCACGTGCAGATCCGCGATTCGGCGTTGCGCGCCGATGCGGTGCGCGTCTCGGTCTTCCGCCAGGTGCGGAGCGAGGAGGGGGATTGGCTCGATGCGTCGGTCGAGGCGAGCACGGCGCGCGAGATCGAGGATCACATCCTGACCCGGGCGCGCGAGCTGCGGGTCGCCTCCGTCGCCGCCAGCTGAGATCGTTGCGGCCATCGGTCGGTCAACTGTAACCCTGCCACGGCCGCGCCTTCGCCGGCCAGCGGCGTTATCGCGAGGCTCTTGAATGTCGCGCTATCCGTTTCGTGCCACCGAGGAAAAGTGGCAGCGGATCTGGGACGAGCGTCGCTCGTTCGAGGTGACCGTCGATCCCGCCAAGCCCAAATACTACGTCCTCGAGATGTTCCCCTATCCCTCCGGGCGCATCCACATGGGGCACGTGCGCAACTACACGATGGGCGACGTGGTGGCCCGCGCCAAGCGGGCGCAGGGCTTCAACGTGCTGCACCCGATGGGCTGGGACGCCTTCGGCCTGCCGGCCGAGAACGCGGCGATGCAGCAGGGCGTGCATCCCGGTGTTTGGACCTACGCCAACATCGCCGAGATGCGCAGCCAGTTCCAGCAAATGGGCCTGGCGCTCGACTGGAGCCGTGAGTTCGCCACCTGCGATGTCGACTACTACCGCCACGAGCAGGCGATGTTCCTCGACATGCTGGAGAAGGGGCTCGTCTACCGCAAGGAGAGCTGGGTCAACTGGGACCCGGTCGACCGGACGGTGCTAGCCAACGAACAGGTGATCGACGGCAAGGGCTGGCGGTCGGGGGCCGAGGTCGAGCGGCGCAAGCTGAACCAGTGGTTCTTCAAGATCACCGCGTTTGCCGACGAGCTTTTGGGGGCGATCGACCGGCTCGAGCGCTGGCCCGAGAAGGTCCGGCTGATGCAGACCAACTGGCTCGGCCGCTCGGAAGGGGCACTGGTCCGCTTTCCCCTGGCCGGCCGGGACGACAGCCTCGAGGTCTTCACCACCCGCCCGGACACGCTCTGGGGTGCGTCCTTCATGGCGATCGCCCCCGACCATCCACTGGCCCAGGAGCTCGCCCGGGACAACCCCGAGCTCGCCTCTTTCATCGACGAATGCCTCAAGCTCGGCACCTCCGAGGAGGCCCTGGAGCGGGCCGAGAAGAAGGGCTTCGATACCGGGCTGCGCTGCCGTCATCCGCTCGGCGCCACCCCGGATTTGCCGGTCTACGTCGCCAATTTCGTGCTGATGGGCTACGGCACCGGGGCGATCTTCGGCTGCCCGGCGCACGATCAGCGCGACCTCGACTTCGCCCGCAGATACGACCGGCCGGTGGTGCCCGTGGTGCTGCCGGCGGATGCCGATCCTGTGGCGTTTCGGATCTACGACGAGGCCTATGTCGGCGACGGGGTGATCTTCAATTCGGGCTTTCTCGACGGCCTCGACGTGCCGGCCGCCAAGGCGCGGATCATCGATCACCTGGAGGCCGAGGGGCTGGGGACCCGGCAGGTGACCTGGCGGCTGCGGGACTGGGGGGTGTCGCGGCAGCGCTACTGGGGCTGCCCGATCCCGATCATCTATGCCGAGGACGGCGAGATCGTGCCGGTGCCGAAGGACGAACTGCCGGTGCGGCTGCCGGACGATGTCGATTTCACCAGTCCCGGCAATCCCTTGGATCGCCACCCCAGCTGGAAGCACGTGACCCTGCCGGACGGGCGGCAGGGGGTGCGCGAGACCGACACCTTCGACACCTTCGTCGAGAGCTCCTGGTATTTCGCCCGGTTCTGCTCGGCCGACTACGAGGACGGGCCGTTCGCGCGCGAGGCGGTCGACTACTGGCTGCCGGTCGACCAGTATATCGGCGGGGTCGAGCACGCGGTCCTGCATCTGCTCTATTCCCGCTTCTTCACCCGGGCGATGTCGGCCTGCGGCCATCTCGACCTCGACGAGCCGTTCGCCGGGCTCTTCACCCAGGGCATGGTCACGCACCAGACCTACCGGACGGCGGACGGCCGGTGGCTGCAGCCGGACGAGGTGCAGAAGACGGGCGACGGCTGGACCACGCTCGACGGCCGCGCCGTCGTCCCGGGCCGCGTCGAGAAGATGAGCAAGTCCAAGCGCAACACGGTCGACCCCACGACCATCATCGAGGCCTATGGTGCCGATACGGCGCGGCTCTTTATGCTCTCCGACAGCCCGCCCGAGCGCGATCTCGAGTGGACCGACGAGGGCATCGTCGGCGCCTGGCGCTATCTCAACCGGCTCTGGCGGCTGGTCGAGGAGCGCCGTGCCGCTCTGCCGGCGGACACCGCAGCTGCAGCGAAGCCGAGCGGCGAGGCGGCGACCGGTCTCAAGCGGCTGGTCCATCGCAGCATCGCGGCGGTGACCACCGAGATCGAGCGGCTGCACTTCAACAAGGCGGTGGCGCTGGTGCGCGAGCTCTCCAATGCGATCGAGGCCTTCGAACCGGCATCGGCCGAGGATCGCGCCGTGCTGCGCGAGGCGCTCGAGAGCCTGGTGCAGCTGATCGGGCCGATGCTGCCGCATCTGGCCGAGGAACTCTGGGAGCGGCTCGGCCATCGCACGCTGCTCGCCGACACCGCCTGGCCCGCGGCCGATCCCGCCTGGCTCGCGGCCGACAACGTGACGCTGGCGCTGCAGGTCAACGGCAAGCGACGGGGCGAGATCCAGGTGCCGGCCGGCAGCGACGAGGCCTCGGTGCGCGAGCGCGCCCTTGCCGACGAGGCGGTGATCCGGGCGATGGCCGGCAAGCCGCCGCGGCGGGTGATCGTGGTCCCCGACCGGATCGTGAATGTGGTGGTCTGAAGCGGCGGCAGGGAGCGGGCGGCCGCAGGCAGTGTCGCGGCGGCGGCTGCTCCGGGCGCTGTCGGTCGGCCCCGGGCTGCTGGTGCTGGGCGCTTGTGGCTTTCGCCCGCTCTATGCCGGACCCGAGGGCGAGGCGGTGGCCGAGGAACTCGCCGCCATTCGGGTCGAGGCGCCGCTGACGCGGCTCGGACGGATCCTGCAGAACCAGCTGATCGACGATCTCAACCCGGCGGGGCTCCAGGTCGCCCCCCGTTACCGGCTGGAGCTCGATCTGGAGCAGAGCCGCCAGGCCCTGGCGATTCAGCTCGACGACAGCATCACCCGCTTCGATCTGACCCTCGCCGCGTTTTTCACCCTGCGCGAGGCGGACGGCGCACCGCCCGCAGCACCGGACAGCGACCCGGCGAGCGAGCCCGCGGACGATGCCCTTGCGGCGTTGCCCGAGAGCGGTGCGGTGGAGGCCGACGACCCGCTCGCTCGGCCGGAGAGCGAGACGGCGGCGCCGCAAGCGCCCGGCACGCTGTTTCGCTCGGCCGTGCGGCGGGTGGCGACCTACAACGTCATCACCGATCCCTTTGCGACGCTGATCGCCGAGCAGGATGCCGAGCGGCGGGCGGCGGTCGAGGTGAGCCGGCAGATCAGGACGCTGCTTACCGTCTTCTTCGAGACCGCGGTCGCATGATCGTCAAGCCGCAGCAGGCCCCGGCCTTCTGCCAGCGGCCGGATCCCGGGATCGGCCTCGTCCTGCTCTACGGGCCGGACCAGGGCCTGGTCGCCGAGCGGCGGCGGCAGTTGATCCGGGCCGTGCTCGGCGAGGCGGACGATCCGTTTCGGCTGGCCGAGCTCGCTGTGGATCGCTTGTCGCAGTCGCCGGGCTTGCTGTTCGAGGAGGCGCAGGCGTTGTCGCTGATCGGCGGCCGGCGGGTGGTGCTGGTCCGCCAGGCGACCGACGGGCTCGCCCAGCCGCTGGAGGCATTGCTGGGGATGGGGGGGCACGAGGCGCTGGTGATCGTCGAAGCGGGCGAGCTCGGCAAGGCATCGGCGCTTCGCCGGCTCGCCGAGAAGAGCAAGGCGGCCGCGGCGATCGCCTGCTACCGGGCCGATGGGCGCGGGCTCGAGGCCGAGCTGCGCGAGCTGTTGCGCACGCACGGGCTCGGCATCGAGGCCGAGGCCATGGCGTTTCTGGCGTCGCATGTCGGCGCCGATCGGGAGCTCACCCGGGGCGAGGTCGAGAAGCTGGCCCTCTATATGGGTGCCGACCCGGGCGGCCAGGGGGCGCGGGTGACACTCGCCGATGTCGAGGCGGTGGTGGGCAACAGTTCGGCCCTCGGCATCGACCGGCTGGTCTGGGCCGGGCTGGTCGGCCGGCCTGCCGATGCGGCGCGCGCCCTCGATCGGCTCTTGGCCGAGGGGCAGGCGCCGGTCCGCCTGATCCGTGCCTTCGCCGCCATGCTGTTGCGGCTGTTGCCGCTGCGCGCCCGGGTCGATGCGGGCGAGCCGGCCACCGCTGTCCTCGACGGCTTGCGGCCGCCCGTCCATTTCAGCCAGAAGCCGGCGATGCAGCGGGCGCTGGAAAGCTGGCCCGTCGCCCGGCTCGAGGCCGGGCTCGGCCTCGCCCATGCGGCGGAGCTCGCCGCCAAGCGGGCGCAATCGCCGGACCGGTTGTTGCTGCGTCGGCTGCTCTTGGACTTGCGTGGCGATGCCGGATCGGGGAACCTCGCCACTTAACGGCTGGTCGTGTCGCGTGGGCACGCTAAACTCGTGGTGATCGGTACACCGGGCCTCGAGGTTACGGCATCTCGGGTCCGCGCCAGCGGGAAGGTCCTCTTGCTCCGGTACGTTCTCCACCGACTCTTGGTGATGATACCGACGGTGATCGCGATCAGCGTGGTCACCTTCGTCATCATCAACCTGCCGCCGGGCGATTTCCTCTCGGCGCAGGTCAGCGAGCTGCAGGCCCAGGGCGAGGGGGTGCAGCTCGAGCGGATCGAGTATCTGCGCGAGCTCTACGGTCTCGATCGACCGCTCTGGGAGCAGTACTTCCACTGGGTCTGGGGCCTGCTGCACGGCGATCTCGGCTGGTCCTTCGAGTACGACCGGCCGGTGGCCGAGGTGATCGGCGACAAGATTTTCCTCACCGTGGTCATCGCCTTCGCCACCGTGATCTTCACCTGGATCGTCGCCTTTCCGATCGCGATCTATTCGGCCACCCATAAATACAGCTGGGGCGATCACGGCCTCACCTTGTTGGGCTTCCTCGGGCTCGCCACGCCGAACTTCCTGTTGGCCCTGGTGATGCTCTATTTCGCCAATGTCTGGTTCGGCACGACCATCGGCGGGCTGATGGAGCCGCAATATCTCGACCAGCCGATGAGCTGGGACAAGTTCGTCTCGGTGCTGCAGCATCTGTGGATCCCGGTGATCATCATCGGCACCAGCGGCACGGCGGCGATGATCCGCCGCTTGCGCGCCAATCTCTTGGACGAGCTGCAGAAGCCCTACTACGTCACCGCCAAGGCCAAGGGCCTGCCGCCGGGCAGGGCACTGGTGAAGTATCCTTTGCGGATGTCCCTGAACCCGTTCATCGCCGATATCGGCAATCTTTTGCCCGATCTGATCTCCGGCTCGGCGCTGGTCGCCGTGGTGCTCAGCCTGCCGACCACGGGGCCGGTGCTGGTTCGCGCCCTGCAGAGCCAGGACATGTATCTGGCCGGCAGCTTCTTGATGCTGGAATCGTTTCTCGTGGTGATCGGTGTGCTGATCTCCGATCTCCTGCTCGCCTGGCTCGATCCCCGGATCCGCTTCGGCGGCGGGCAGACACGCTGATGGCGACCGGCACCCAGCCACCGCACCGGCCGGCGGAGACGACGAGCGAGGCACCGCCGCCGCCGTTTCGCTCGACGGCCCCGGGCGACGCTGCCGGCCGGACGGCGCCCGCTCGCACCCCTCACTGGGTCGACCCCGAGCCGTTCCGGCCGCATCGCGAGAAGCCGCTGACTCCGGAACAGGAGCGCTTCTACACCGCCTCGCAGTGGCAGCTGATGTGGTGGCGGTTCAAGCGCCACAAGGTGGCGATGGCCTCGCTCTGGTTCTTGGCGTTCTGCTATTTCGTCGTCGTCTTCGCCGAGATCGTCGCCCCCTACAACCCGCACAGTCGCGATTCGGAGCACATCTTCGCCCCGCCGCAGGGCATCCACCTGTTCCACGAAGGCCGCTTCGTCGGCCCCTTCGTCTACGGCTACTCCATGGAACTCGACATGCGCACCATGCGCCGGGTCTACGTGGCGGACACCGAGCAGGTGCAGCCCTTACGCTTCTTCTGCCGTGGCGACAGCTACCGGTTCTGGGGCCAGGTCGAGCTCGATTTTCACCTCGTCTGCCCGGCCGAGGGCGGGACGTTCTACGTCTGGGGGACCGATCGGCTCGGCCGCGATCTCTTCTCGCGGATCGTCTACGGGGCCCGGGTCTCGTTGACCGTGGGCCTCGTCGGTATCGCCATCAGCTTCGTCATGGGCCTCGTGCTGGGCGGCATCTCGGGCTATTACGGCGGCTGGGTGGACAGTGTCGTGCAGCGCGTGATCGAGGTGATCCGCAGCTTTCCGATGATCCCCTTGTGGCTGGCGCTCTCGGCAGCCCTGCCACCGACTTGGCCGCCCATCTGGGTCTATTTCGGCATCACGCTGATCCTGGGCCTGGTCGACTGGACCGGGCTCGCCCGGGCGGTGCGCTCCAAGGTGCTGGCCTTGCGCGAGGAGGAGTTCGCCCAGGCCGCCCGGCTGATGGGGGCGAAGCCGCAGCGGATCATCGGCCGCCACCTGATCCCCTCCTTCATGAGCCACCTGATCGCGTCGGCCACCCTCTCGATCCCCGGCATGATCCTCGGCGAGACGGCCCTCTCGTTCCTCGGCCTCGGCGTCCGGGCCCCCATGGTGAGCTGGGGCGTGCTGCTCAACGACGCCCAGAACGTCAACGTGGTCGCTCTCTATCCCTGGCTGATGCTGCCGGTGGTGCCGGTCATCCTGGTCGTCCTCGCCTTCAACTTCCTCGGCGACGGCCTCAGGGACGCGGCCGATCCCTACAGCTGACGGTGCGGGAAGAACGGCCCGCACGAAAAAGACTCCTGACACCTTTTTATGCGCATGAGGAGTTGGGGGGCAACGGCCTCTTGGATTGAAAGGGCGGGGGAACTGAGTTCCCCCGTGCCCCCTCCGCAACTTCGGGTTGTTGTCGGGTGAGAGATGGTGGGGCATTGTCGGAGGGGCGCTGCAGCGTGAGAGGGGCGGAAAAAGACTCCTGACACCTTTTTTACTGACACCTTTTTTATGGCACCTTTCTCGTCCCGGGTCGGGGGTTTCGTCAGTTCAGGACGGCGGCCATGGTGACGAAGTAGGTCTGGTTGCCTACAGAGAAGCTGTTCGTCTCGTTGATCACCTCGGTGCCACCCTGAGTGAAGCCCGACGCAGCCACTCTCGCCTGTCCTTCGCCGGTGGTGGCGGTCTCGCCCACGAAAAAGCCCACGGCGGTCGTCAACAAGCCGCGGTCGGTAACCGTCACGTTGCCGCTGATCCTCGCCGCGGCGCTACCCACGTCGCTGTCACTGTACGACAAGACAAAGGGAGAGAACGGGGTGGGCCCTATCACGTCCACGTCGTCCGTCTTGCCGCCCGCACCATCGGACTCGGCGCGAGTGAACACGCCGAGCGGGCCGCTGTCGGTGCGCCGGACGCCACCGATCACGACAACGCTGCCGCCGGAGCCGGTAGCGGCGGAGGCGTCGAGAGAGGCGCCGGCCTCGGCGCCCGCCGTCACCGTGTCGAGTGCTTGGTCGCTGAGCTTCAGGGGTTCGGCGGCCAGCGCCGCGCTGCCCGCCGTCAGCAACGCCATTGCACATAGTCCGGACGCCAATCGAGCCATGGACCTTGCTCCTCAGTTTTTGTTGATTCGCAAAGAGTGTATAACAAATAAAGAAGACGTCAATCGCGCAAAGGACTTATAGCCATTCGGGGTATGCTTGGGCTGGTGCCAGCTTGGCGCGAGAGGACCCGCAAGAGTACTGAAATTTCGATAAGTTGCTTAGTCAGAGTTATTGGTCGCGTTTGGCGTGGTCGAGTTGGGCCATCCTGCTGGCTGATGGGCCGTCCAGGCGGGTCGCGGCGTTGGTCATTTCAGGACGAGGGCAGCGGTGACGGCGCAGGTTTCGTTGCCGAGGCGGAAGGTGAAGGTCTTTTTGAACATCCCTGCGCCACGCTCGGTGAACCCGAACGCAGACACTTCTGCCCCCTTCGCCGGTGGTCGTGCTCTTGCCTGCGAAAAAGCCCATGAGTTCGGGGGACACGCAACGCAATGCGTTCGGCAGGCGGGTTCGCCCGGCGAAAAGACTCCCGGAGTCCTTCTCTCTGTCGGCTACTTGGCTCGGGGCAACGGCTCGCTTCTGCAGGGGTGTACTTCGACCGTCACGTGCGAGAGGTGGGTGATCGAGGTGAGTTTGCGCTTGTAGTGGTGCGGTTCCTCGGGGCGGTCGGATACGAGGGAGACGATCGCCGCCACGTGACCCGGGCCGACGCGCCACAGATGCAGATCGGTAATCCGGTCGCCGTTCTGCTCGAGGCGGTCGCGGATCTCGTCGGCGAGGCGTCGATCGGGCACGGTGTCGAGGAGCACCGCGCCGGCTCCCTTCAGCAGTCCCCACGACCAGCGGGCGATGACCACGGCACCCAAGATGCCCATCAGCGGATCCATCCAGAGCCAGCCGTAGAAGCGGCCGGCGAGCAGCCCGACGATGGCCAGCACCGATGTCAGGGCATCGGTCAGCACGTGCAGATAGGCGGACCGCAGATTGTGGTCCTGGTGCCCGTGATGATGGATGTCGTGCGGATGGCCGGCGGCGGGGTGCCCGTGGTGATGGTCGCCCCGACGATGGCCCTGGCCCTCGTGGAGGATCCACGCGCTCACGAGGTTCACGACGAGCCCGAGCACGGCCACGATGATGGCCTCGTCGAACCGGATGGGCACCGGTGCCGCCAACCGCGCGACGGATTCGACCCCGATCATCAGGGCGACGATCGCCAGAACGAGCGCGCTCGAATAGCCCGCCAACTCGCCGAGCTTGCCCGTGCCGAAGGTGAAGCGCTCGTCGTGGGCATGCCGGCGGGCATAGAGATAGGCCAGTCCGGCAATGGACAATGCGCCGGCGTGCGTCGCCATGTGGAAGCCGTCGGCGAGCAGCGCCATCGAGCCGAAGGCGTAGCCGGCGGCGATCTCGGCGACCATCGTCACGGCGGTGAGGGCGACGACGAGCCAGGTGCGCCACTCGTTGCGGGCATGGTCGGGGCCGAGGAAATTGTGGTGGTGCTGCCAGCTGTCGAGTGAACGGGTGTGCATGGCGCTCACAGGTATTTCGTGATCTCGCGAAAGGCCGCCAGTCGCTCCTTCAGCTCGGGCGTCAGGGGGCCGGCGATCTCACCGAGGTGATGGTCGATATGGTGGTGGATGATCGCCAGCTTCGATTTCTCCAGGGCGCGGATGACCGCCTGCAGCTGCTGGGCGATCAGGAGCGCGTCGCGTCCTTCGCCGACCATGCGAACGACGGCCGCGAGGTGCCCTTCGGCACGCCGCAATCGTCCGATAATTTCAACTGAGTTCGCGTGGCTCATGAGGTAATCCTATCCCATGGGAGGGGATATGGCAACCGGCCGCAGGTGGATGACGTGCTCATCCGCCATGCCAACGCGCGCTTCGGCCCGAATCTTCGAGAAAAAGACTCCGGACACCTTTTCGGCCCACCTTTTTATGCGCATGAGGACTTGGGGGGCAACGGCCTTTTGGATTGAAAGAGCGGGGGAACTGAGTTCCCCCGTGCCCCATCCGTAACTTCGGGTTGTTGTCGGGTGAGAGATGGTGGGGCACTGTCGGAGGGGCGCTGCAGCGCGAGAGGGGCGCATCGAGCAGCACGCCGACCGACACATTCGTCTCGTGTCCCCGAATTGCGCACACGGATTTGCACGGAAGGTGTCCTCCATGCCCCATCTGCTCGAACGCAGCACCTGGATTGCGCGACCGATAGCGGAGGTGTTCGACTTCTTCGCCGATGCGGGCAATCTGGAACGCATCACGCCGCCGGAGCTGCGCTTTCGCATCCTCAGCCGTCTGCCGATCGAGATGCAGAGGGGTGCCATCATCGAGTACCGGCTGGCACTGTTCGGTGTCCCGTTCGACTGGCGCACGATGATCGACCACTGGGAGCCGCCCTACCGCTTCGTCGATCGACAGCTCCGCGGACCCTACACGCAGTGGGTCCACACCCACACGTTCAGGTCCGAGCGCCATGGCACCCGGATGGACGACCGGGTAGACTACCGGCTGCCCCTGGGCCCGCTCGGGCTGCCGGCCCTGCCACTCGTCAGACATCAGCTTAAGCGTATCTTCGACTACCGGGAGGCGACCATTCAGCGGCTGCTGGCCGGGGTCTAAACGCTTGGGGAGGTGTCCCCATAGCGCGGAAGAGGATCGGGGGAACTGAGTCCCCCCGCGCCCCCTCCGTAGCTTCGGGTTGTTGCCTGGTGGGCGAGGCTAAGGCATTCTTGGTGGGCACTGCAGATGGGGATGGCGGCCGTTCGGGTTCACGAGACTTAAATGACGATAGCCTTGCCCGTCGCCTTCCCGTGCTTATGGCCGCGCTTGGCCGGGGCGAACTGGCGGCCAAGTTGATGTTCGAGCTCGTCGATGGCGCGCGGCTGGGCGAGGTCGTAGTCAGTGATACCGACATGGGGATTGAGGTTATGAAGGGGAATTTGTTCATGGCGCCGTTAAAACTGCAAGTAGGAACATTTTCCTTCTGGCCATCGGGACATGATTGCCAATGAATTCGTCGGACACTGACGCCTTAGAGAAATTCTCGGCTGAGGCCTCTCGTATAGAGGAGGATGCCACCTTCAATTTCGTCGGACATTACGAAGCAGCAAACTTTTGGAAAACCGTGTCGCATACTTTGAATTTTCCAATAGTAATTTTCTCTGCAATCGCCGCTTTTTTTTCTTTCACTGAACCCTTTATTTCTTTATTTTCAAGTATAATTGTCACCGTTCTTGGGTCTGTCAACTTGTATTTTCGCCCCGCCGAAACCGCAGCACTCCACTATAGATCTGGTGGCAAGTTCAAGAGTCTCCGTGATAAGGCTCGCTTGTATAGAGAGGTGCGACTACGATTTTCGAAAGATTCTGCTAATAAGCTACTAGAACGCCTAAACGAACTGTACGAAGAGAAACGCGTGATCAGCGAGATGGGAGTGCCAATTCCAAATTTTGCGTATCGACGTGCAAAAAGAAAGATCGACGACGGTCATACATCTTATGCCGTCGATGAGGCATCTGAAACGCCGATTGCACAGTTGGATGCGAAAAATGTATGAATGCGCATTACATGGGCATCCTGATAAGCTTGCTGATATATTGGCAGATTCGATTGTTGATTTTCAGATCATTCGAAAAAAGGAAAGTCGCGTCGCGTGTGAAGTGGTCGTCGCAAAGAACAAAGTCGTTATTGCCGGAGAAATAAATGACCTTGACCAGCAAGAAATTGATCGCCTTGTCCGGGAAACTCTTGTTCAAATTGGCTATAAGTCAGCTGAATGTGGAATTTGCCCATTTTCGTCAGATATCAGATTCTCGGTATCAGACCAATCGAAAAACCTGAATCAAATAATTGGGGCTTCACTGCTTCCAGGAGATCAATCTATCGTTGTCGGCTATGCGACAGCAGAGCATTCTAGCATGCTGCCTTTAGAAGTTTACTTTGGAAAATTATTGGCTAAGAGATTGAGTCAGTTATCGATTCCAGATAAATTTCCGGACGGAAAATTGCTTGTCTGCAGCGATCGCAAAGAACTCAAAAAAGGTTTGATAAGAAGTCTTTTCATATCTTGCCAGCATGCCCCGAAAGCCAATTTAAAAGACCTTTTTTCTATCATTTACAAAGAGGTGGATTCAATTGCGGATGTATCTGGTGTGAAGGTCCAAGAGATTTACATCAATCCGCCTAGTGGAGTTTTTGATATTGGCGGTCCTGTAGCGGATACTGGAGTAACCGGTCGGAAGCTCATTGCTGACGCGTACGGCCCCCGCATAAGTTGGGGAGGCGGGGCCCTCTCCGGGAAAGACCCAACAAAAATAGATCGCTCGGGTGCATACGGTGCACGCTATGTTGCCCGGTCACTTGTGGCATCTGGGCTGGCTAAAGAGGTCGTGGTCCTATTCGCGTACTCTTTTGGCCAAGCTCAGCCGGAGCGAATAGAAGTTTATGATGAGAACGGCGAGAATTCTCGCCTGGAGTTAATTGTAAGGGGAAAATTTGACGTTTCTCTACAGGCATTAATTGAAAAGTTTGACTTATTTCGTCCAATTTTCAGGGAATCGACCGAGAATTTTCATTTTGGTATCAATGCAGATTTGCCCTGGGAGAAGTCTGAGTTTATTTAGTCGTCGAGTTCGGAGGACATGTAAAGCAAGTCGGTAGGGAGACACGCTGCGAATCACGCAACATGCCATCGGAACTCCCGAGTATCGTGTGTGTGCGCTGATGGGTGGTTGTGTGTTTTATCCAAAGTAACGGTGGGGCGTGGGGAGGTTTGCCTCCCCACATTTCTTTCTGCTCTTTTTCAGACTGCGGCGGAGTGCTTTGCGCGGCCGGTGGCGAGGTAGCGGTCGAAGGTGGCGGCTACGATGCGGCTGAGCGGGCGGGCTTCGGGTTTGAGGGTGATGCGGGCGTTGTCGCGTTCGATGATGCCGTCGGCTTCGAGCGGGGTGAGGGCGAGGAGCTCGGGGTCGGCCCAGTCGGCGGCGACGTGGAAGCGGTCGGCGGCGTCGTCGAGGTCGACTGCACCGTCGCACATGATGCGCTCGATGACCCAGGCGCGCAGGCGATCGTCGGGGTTCAGCGCAATGCCCTTGGCGACGGGGAGCGTGCCGGCGCGGACGGCGCGGGTCCAGGCACCGGTTTCGGTGATGTTCTGGACGTAGCCCTGGGCGGTCCGGCCGATCGAGGTGGCGCCGAGGCCGAGGAGGGTTTCCTGGGCGTCGGTGGTGTAGCCCTGGAAGTTGCGGTGCAGCTTGCCGTTCCTGGCCGCCTCGGCGAGCGGGTCGTCGGTGAGCGCGAAGTGGTCGAGGCCGATCGCCTCGTAGCCGGCGTCCTGCAGGGCCAGGCTCGCGGCTTCGGCCTGGCGGGCGCGCTCGGTGCCGTCGGGCAGCGAGTCGTCCGGGATCATCCGCTGGTTCTTGGCCATCCAGGGGACGTGGGCGTAGCCGAAGAGGGCGATGCGGTCCGGGCGCATGGCAGCGGCCCGGCCGATGGTGGTGAGGAGTTTCTCGGTCGTTTGGTACGGCAGGCCGTAGATCAGGTCGAAATTGATCCGGCTGATGCCGACCGCGCGCAGGGAGTCTACGGTGCGCTCGACCATTTCGGGTGGCTGGATGCGGTTGATGGCTTTTTGGACCTCGGGGTCGAATTCCTGAACGCCGAAGCTGGCGCGGTTGAAGCCGAGCTCACCCAGGCGTCGGATCATCGCATCGGTGAGCGTCCTGGGGTCGCTTTCGACGGCGAGCTCGGCATCCGGCAGGATGGTGAAGTGATCGGCCACCGTCTGCATCACCCGGGTCATGTCGTCAGGGGTGAGGGCAGTGGGCGTGCCGCCGCCCCAGTGCAGGTGGGCCACCTGCATCCGGGCGGGCAGGGCGTCCGCGACGAGCTCGATCTCGCGGATCAGGTCGTCGACATAGGTGGCGATCGGCGCATAGCGGGCGGCGAGCTTCATGTTGCAGCCGCAGTACCAGCACATCTGCTTGCAGAAGGGGACGTGCAGGTAGAGCGAGATCGGCTGGGCGGGGTCGGTCTGCCGGAGCCAGCTGCTGTAGGTTTCCGCCCGGAAGTCCGGGCGGAAGTGGGGGGCGGTCGGGTAGCTGGTGTAGCGCGGGACCGCCCGGGCGGCGTATTTCTGGATGATCGACTGCACGATGGCCGGCCTCATTCGGCGGGGATCTGCTCTCGCTTGGCCTGGCGAGCATGGACGATGGGCGCGGTCTTGGAAAGATCCGCGTCGTCGACCATCTGCTCGGTCCCACCGCCACAGGCTTTGGCGGCGGCGGCCACGGCCTTGCGCTCCTTCATCTTGCGCGCCTTGTCGGCCTTGGCCTCCCAGTCGGCGAGCTGGGCGGGGGCGATCTTGCGGCTTTCGTCGAAGTTGAAGTCGACCTTGCCCTTGGATTGCGGCCCCCAGTAGTTGACCTTGCCGAGGTCGTAGAAGGTGCGCTGCACACCGGCCTTCAAGAAGGCCTTGAGGCAGCCGAGCAGGTATTTGCGCCGGAAGCCGGTGCCCTGCCAGGGGTAGGAGAAGAGCGCCTTTTTCATGTAGAAGCGGCGGTAGTTGTGCATCACCCGGTCGAGCAGGGTGGCGCGGTCCATCGCCTCGGGCTTGATGATCGGGGTGACGAAATTGTACTTCTCGAAGTCGAAGACCTCGACCTTGTCGCCGAGCTCCTGGAACAGGTCGGAGAACGGCCAGGGCGTGTACATCGCCCAGTTGGCGAGGTCCGGAGCCCAGTCGCAGGCCATCTGGTAGGTTTCCTCGAGGGTCTCCTTGGTCTCGTTCTCGAGGCCGACGATGAACTGGGCTTCGGTGAAGATCCCGGCTTCGCGCAGGAGGCGGATGGCCGTCTTGTTCTGCTCGATCGTGGTTTCCTTGTTGAAGCGGTCGAGCTTCATCTGGGCTGCCGCCTCGGTGCCGAGCGAGATGTGGACGAGGCCGGCCTTGTGGTAGAAAGGCAGGAGGTCCTTGTCGCGCATGATGTCGGTGACACGGGTGTTGATGCCCCACTTGACCTTGTCGGGCAGGCCGCGGGCGATCAGCTCCTCGCAGAACTCGATGAACTTCTTGCGGTTGATGGTGGGTTCCTCGTCGGCGAGGATGAAGAAGCCGACCTGGTGCTCGTTGACCAGCTTCTCGATCTCGTCGACCACGGCCTTGGGGTCACGCACCCGGTAGTCGCGCCAGAACTTCCACTGCGAGCAGAACGAGCAGGTGAACGGGCAGCCGCGCGCCATGTTGGGGATGGCGACCCGCGTACCCAGCGGGATGTAGATGTATTTCTCCCACTCGAGGATGCTCCAGTCGGGCTCGATGCCGTCGAGGTCGCGAACGGTGGGGGCGGCCGGGGTGGCGACGATCTGCTCGCCGTTGCGGAAGGCGAGGCCACGGACCCGCTCGCGATCCTCGGGCCAGCGGCCCTCGGCGATCGTCGAGATCAGGTCGTTGAAGATCTCTTCGCCTTCGCCCCTGACGATGACGTCGGTCCAGGGGGCCTCGGTCAGCACCTGTTGGTACATGAAGGTGGCGTGCACGCCGCCCAGCACCGTGATGATCTCGGGGTTCACCTCCTTGGCGATCTGCAGCACCCGCTCGGCCTTGTAGATCGAGGGGGTGATCGCCGTGGTGCCGACCACGTCCGGGGCGGCGGCGCGGATTTTCTCGCGCAGGTCGTCGTCCTCGAGGTGGTTGGTCATCGCGTCGAAAAAGACGACGTCGGTGAAGCCCGCTTTTTTGAGCGAGCCCGTCAGGTAGGCGACCCAGGCCGGTGGCCAGCTGCCCGCGATCTCCGCACCGCCGGAATGGTAGTTCGGATGGACGAGCACGATACGCATGATGCCTCTCCCTGGCGGGCTGTTCCCGATTGGGCTAGCAGCGCTGGTGTCAACCTTCCTTGACATAAATCAAATCTTACACCGCTGGTCAACACCGACGGCGCAGGCGGCCAGGAGGTTGGAGCCGTTCTGGATCGAGCCCATGCCCCAGCCGGCCCCATCCACGATGTCGTACGAGCTCTGCGCCGAGGACGGGCTCACCCGGCGCGCGCTCGCCCTGCGGCTCGACGTCGAGCAGGCGGCCAAGGCCGACACCTTGGCGCGCCGACACCCTGGCGCCGATGGCGCGCGGCGGCGATGGACGAGCCGTTGCTCGCGAGCCGTTGATTGCGCTGCAGCTTGTTATAGTATAACGGCTCGCCGTTCAGCGCTCCGAACCGGAAATCACCGATGCCCGTCGATCCCGATCCCGCACGGCAGCTGCCGATCACCGTCGTCACCGGGTTTCTCGGTGCCGGCAAGACGACACTGTTGCGCCATATCCTGGCCGATCCGGCGTTCACGCGGACGGCGGTGATCATCAACGAGTTCGGCGAGGTGCCGCTCGATCACGAGCTGGTGGCGACGGCCGAGGAGGACATCGTCGAGGTGGCGGGCGGCTGTCTCTGCTGCACGGTCCGGGGTGATCTCTCGAGGGCGATCCGCGAGCTCGACATCGAGCGGCGCCGTGCCCGGGTGATGGATTTCGAGCGGGTGATCCTGGAGACGACGGGCCTGGCCGATCCCGCCCCCATCCTGCAGACGCTGATGACCGATCCACTGATCGCGCACGGCTATCGGCTGGACGGGGTGGTCACCCTGGTCGATGCGGCCACCGGGCTCGCCACGCTCGATGCGCAGGAGGAAGCGCAAAAGCAGGTGGCGATGGCGGATCGACTCCTGGTGACCAAGGCGGATCTCGCTGGCGACATGGTGCCGGTGGCCCTGACCCAGCGGCTGCGGGCGCTCAATCCGGTGGCCGAGATCGTCGCTTGCGCGCAGGGTGTGGTAGCACCGGAGCGGCTGTTCGGGCTCGGGCCCTGGCGCGAGCGGCACGGCTCGGCCGAGATCGAGGCCTGGCTCGGGGCGGCGGCGTTGGACGGGCATCATCATCACGAGCACGGGCATGATCCGAACCGGCACGGCGACGATATTCGCGCCTTTTGCCTGCGTGCCACCGAGCCCATCGAGGCCCGGGCCTTCAGTACTTTTCTGGAGCTGTTGATCGCCAGCGCCGGACCCGGGTTGTTGCGGGTCAAGGGGCTGGTGAAGATCAAGGAGCAGCCGGCCTATCCCCTGGTCCTGCATGCGGTGCAGCACATCCTGCACGAGCCGGTGCTGCTCGATGGTTGGCCCTCGGCGGACGAGGACACCCGGCTCGTCTTCATTGTTTGCGGCATCGCCGAGGCATCGATCACCACGCTGTTCGATGCGCTGACCGGTGCGCCTGGCTGAGCCGGCCGCAGCGGCGCCGACGGCCCGCAGTCTGTCGCGTGCGGGCGCGTGACAGTCGTTTAGAATTCGACTAAGGTCAAACTGTTGAAAAGTCCAAGCCAACAGGGAGGCTGGTCATGAAACGGTGCAAGGCACTGGTCGATGTCGGGCGTCGGCAATTCTTGCGCGGCAGTGCGACGAGTGCGGCGGGAGCCGCCGCTGCGGCCTTCGTGGCGCAGCCGGCCCGCCGGGCGCAGGCGGCGGCACGGGTCGACTATCCGTCGGCAAGGCTCGCCAACATCGCCGATCTCGTCGTGGATGAGCCGTTCAACATTGCCTATCCGGACGAGGGTTCACCGGGCGTGCTGCTCAAGTTCGGCCATGCCGTCACCGGTGGCGTCGGCCCGGACGGCGATATCGTCGGCTTCTCCACACTCTGCCCGCACAAGGGCTTCCCGCTGCTCTTCAGCGCCGAGGACCGGGTGTTCAACTGCCCGGGGCACTACTCCCGATTCGATCCGGAGAAGGGCGGGCTGCAGATCTGGGGCCAGTCGACCCAGAACCTGCCGCAGTTCGTGCTCACCGTCGACGATGCCGGCGACATCCATGCCCAGGGTGTCGACGAGCTGATCTATGGCCGTCTCAGCAACGTCTTGGCGTAGGGGGAGAAGGACGATGGCTTTCAAGCGTCAGATCGACCGGCTGCCGATCATCCCCGCGGATGCCAGAAAGCAGACCGCCGTCTGCCATTTCTGCATCGTCGGCTGCGGCTACCATGCCTATAGCTGGGACATCAACAAGCAGGGCGGCACGGCCCCCGACCAGAACGTCTTCGGCGTCGATCTCGCCGAGCAGCAGGGGGCCGAGACCGAGGCCTGGTACAGCCCCTCGATGTACAACATCGTCAAGCAGGACGGTCGCGACGTGCATCTCGTCATCAAGCCGGACCCGGGCTGCGTCGTCAACTCGGGCCTGGGCTCGGTGCGTGGGGCCCGGATGGCCGAGCTGAGCTATTCCGAGGCGCGCTCGACCCAACAGCAGCGGCTGACCGCTCCCTTGGTCTGGCGCTACGGCTCGATGATGCCGACCAGCTGGGACGACGCCCTCGATCTGGTGGCCCGCGTCACCGCCGCCGTCGTCGAGGAGCAGGGCGAGGACGGGGTGATCGTCTCCGCCTTCGACCATGGCGGGGCCGGTGGCGGCTACGAGAACACTTGGGGCACCGGCAAGCTCTATTTCGGGGCGATGAAGGTCGAGAACATCCGCATCCACAACCGCCCGGCCTACAATTCCGAGGTCCACGGCACCCGCGACATGGGGGTCGGCGAGCTCAACAACTGCTACGAGGACGCCGAACTCGCCGACACCATCATGGCGGTCGGCACCAACGCGCTCGAGACGCAGACCAACTACTTCCTCAACCACTGGGTCCCCAACCTGCGCGGCGCGTCGCTGGCGAAAAAGCAGGCCGAGCTGCCGGACGAAGCGCACAGTGCCGGGCGGATCATCATCGTCGACCCGCGGCGCACGCTCACCGTCAATGCCTGCGAGGTGGAGGCCGGCAAGGACAACGTGCTGCATCTGGCGATCAAGTCGGGCACCGATCTGGCGCTTTTCAACGCGCTCTTCACCTATATCGCCGATCAGGACTGGGTGGACCGCGACTTCATCGAGGCCTCGACCCTGCGTGACGGGGCGAGCCGGCCGCCGCTCTATCCGGCCCGCGGCGTCTCCGAGGCGACGCCCGGCCACCTGACCAGCTTCGAGGCGGCGGTCGAGGGGTGCCGCATCTCGCTCGAGGAGGCAGCCGAGATCACCGGCCTCGATCCCGCCGACATCGTCAAGGCGGCCGAGTGGATCGCCATGCCCAAGGAGGGCGGCGCCCGTCGACGCACCATGTTCGGCTACGAGAAGGGGCTGATCTGGGGCAACGACAACTACCGGACCAACGGCGCCCTGGTGAACCTGGCGCTCGCCACCGGCAATGTCGGCCGCCCTGGCGGTGGCGTGGTCCGGCTCGGCGGCCACCAGGAGGGCTATGTCCGGCCGAACGAGAGCCATGTCGGCAGGCCTGCGGCCTATGTCGACCAGCTGTTGATCGGCGGCCGTGGCGGGGTGCACCACATCTGGGGCTGCGACCACTACAAGACGACCTTGAACGCCCAGGAGTTCAAGCGGGTCTACAAGCGGCGCACCGATATGGTGAAGGATGCCATGAACGCGGTGCCGGCGGGCGATCGCGACGCCCAGGTGGCGGCCATCGTCAACGCCATCCGCCAGGGTGGCCTCTTTGCCGTCGATGTCGACATCGTGCCGACCAAGATCGGCGAGGCCTGCCACGTCGTGCTGCCGGCGGCGACCTCGGGCGAGATGAACCTGACTTCGATGAACGGCGAGCGGCGGATGCGGATCACCGAGCGCTACATGGACCCGCCGGGCGAGGCTTTGCCCGACTGCCTGATCGCGGCCAGGCTCGCCAACCACATGGAACGCGTGCTCCGCGAGGCCGGCAACGACGCGTATGCCGACCAGTTCCAGGGCTTCGACTGGCAGACCGAGGAGGACGCGTTCATCGACGGCTACCAGGCCAACGCGCACGGCGGCGAGCACGTCACCTACGCGCGGCTCCGGGCGATGGGCACCAACGGCTTTCAGGAGCCGGCGACCGGTGTCGAGGGCGACGTCATCCAGGGGACCAAGCGGCTCTACACCGAGGGTGTGTTCTCGACCGACGACGGCAAGGCGCGGTTCATGGATGCGCCCTGGCGGGGGCTCGAGGCACCCGGCAAGGTCGAGCAGCAGGCGAACCATCGTTTCCTGATCAACAATGGTCGCGCCAACGTCGTCTGGCAGTCCGCCTATCTCGACCAGGCCAACGACTTCGTCATGGATCGCTGGCCCTACCCCTATATCGAGATGCACCCCGACGACATGGCCGATCTCGGGCTCGGCGAGGGTGACCTCGTCGAGGTCTACAACGACGTCGGCTACACCCAGGCGATGGCGCTGCCGACGGCGACCGCCCGGCCGGGCGAGACCTTCATGCTCTTCGCCTTTCCCACCGGTGTGCAGGGCAATGTCGTCAATGCCGGCACCAACGAGTTGGTGATCCCCAACTACAAGCAGACCTGGGCCGATATCAGGAAGCTATCGGATGCCCCCCGGGCGGTGGCGCATCTGTCGTTCAAGTCGCGGGAGTACAGCACCGGCTGAGTTGGGCAGCCCGTTTCGGGCAGTCTTCGGGGCTTCGGGAAAGCGCTTTCCCGGAGCCCTTTTTTGTCGCAGTGCAGGATGGCAGCGTTGCGCTTACGTCGTTCGACAGTCGTCGAAATGAGCCGCGCTCGGCAAGGACGGCGGGCGGTCGGAAAGGGCAGCGATGGATTGGGCAGTCGAGCGCCGTTGGCTATTACTGGCTTTCTTCGGGTTCGCTGCAATCTACGCCGTGCCCTTGACGACACTCGCCTGGCTCGACTGGCGGCCGGTGGCGTTCGCCGTCTACGAGGGGGCGGCACTGCTGCAGTGGTATGCCCGCGAGCACGTCATTCTCTGCCTCCTGCCGGCCTTCCTGGTTGCTGGCGGCATGGCGGTCTACATTCCGCAGGCGGTGGTGCTTCGACATCTGGGGGCGGAGGCGAATCGCTGGGTGGCGCTGGGCGTCGCGTCCGTTTCGGGCACGGTGCTCGCGGTCTGCTCGTGCACGGTGCTGCCGCTCTTCGGCGGGCTCTACAAGCGGGGGGCCGGCATCGGCCCGGCGGTGGCGTTTCTCTACACGGGTCCTGCGATCAACGTCATCGCCATCGTCATGACCGCCAAGGTGCTGGGTGTGCAACTCGGCATCGCCCGGGCCGTGGCGGCGATCGTTTTCGCTATCGTGATCGGTTTGATCATGCATTCGATTTTCGGCCGCAACGGCAACGCCGCAGGTTTCAAGGCGCTGCCGGACAGCGAGTTCCGAGCCGGGCGGACCGCACTCCTGTTCGGGGCGATGATGGCGGTGCTGGTGTTCGCCAACTGGGCCGTGGTGAGTGCCGAGGACCAGTCGCCGTGGGCGGCGGTCGCTGCCGCCAAGTGGTGGCTGACCGGCGGGTTCGCGGCACTTCTGGCCGTCGTCCTGGTGGTCGGCTTCCACTGGCGGCCGATCCCGCTGGTTCTTGTGGGTGCCGTCGTCGTGGCCCTCGCCCTCGTCGCACCGGACGAGCCGCAGCTGGCGTTTCTCGCAGGCTTGGCCGGGCTCGTGCTCGTCGGCCTGAAAAGTGGCGCAGATGCCCAAGACTGGATGGCCGAGACCTGGGGCTTCGCCAAGCAGATCCTGCCCTTGCTCCTGGCCGGGGTGTTCGTCGCCGGGTTCCTGCTCGGCCGGCCGGGCGAGGAGGGCTTGATCCCGCCCGGCTGGATCGCGACCGCCGTCGGTGGCGAGGGGCTGGCCGCCAATCTCTTCGCCTCGGTCGTGGGCTCGCTGATGTATTTCGCGACGCTGACCGAGGTGCCGATCGTCCAGGCCCTCCGGGGTGCCGGGATGGGTGAGGGGCCGTCCCTCACTTTGCTGCTCGCCGGCCCGGCGCTGTCGCTGCCCAACATGCTCGCCATCCGCAGCATCATGGGCAACGCGCGGACGGCGGTCTATGTGGCGCTGGTCGTCGTCATGGCGACCGTTTCGGGACTGATCTACGGCAGTATTGTCGGCTGAAGAGGAGACGAGCATGCTCGATCTGAAGGTCTATGGCACCGGTTGTGCCAAGTGCAACCGGCTCGAGGCCAACACCGATGCGGCGGCCAAATCGCTCGGGCTCGACTACCGGCTGGAGAAGATCACCGATCCGGATGCGATCACCGATGCCGGTGTGCTGATCACCCCGGCACTGGTCGCCGACGGTACGATCGTCGTCTCGGGCAAGGCGCCGGCGTCCGAGGAGATCGCGACGCTCCTGGCGAAAAGCTGACGGTCGCTACGATCTTGTCATCGCCCTGTCGCGCGGGCGGGCTATTCGGGCTTGGTGCGATCGGCACTATACGCTATGTCGACGGCACGTTTCGATGATCGGTGAATTATGGAAAACGATGAAGCGGTGCTCGCTTTCACGGCGCTCGGCCACGGCACCCGGCTCGGCATCCTCCGGCTGTTGGTGCAGCAGGGGCCGAGCGGGCTGCCGGCGGGGGCGATTGCCGAGGCGCTCGGTGTCGTCGCGTCCACGCTGTCCTTTCATCTCAAGGAACTGGAGCGGGCGCGGCTTTTGACCTCCTGGCGGCGGCAGCGGCAGATCTTCTACGCCGCCGACTTCGAGGGGCTGCGCCGACTCTTGACCTATCTCACCGAAGACTGCTGTCAGGGCCGGCCGGAGATCTGCGGCGGGCTCATGGCGGCGATCGCCGGCTGCCGGCCCATGGAGTACGGGGGCAGCCGACAAGCGGCCGACCAACAGGGGGCCGACCAACAGGGGGCGAGGAGACGATGACCGACCGCAAGTACAACGTGCTGTTCTTGTGCACCCACAACACCGCGCGCAGCATCATGGCCGAGGCCATCCTGCGCAACCGGGCGGGGGATCGGTTCAATGCCGCCTCTGCCGGGGCCGAGCCCGGTGCGGCCGTGCATCCCATGGCGCTTCGCGTGCTCGAGCAGGCCCGGCTGCCGATCGACGGGCTCCGGCCGAAGGGCTGGGACCAGTTCGCCGGGGCCAACGCGCCGGCCTTCGACTTCGTCTTCACCGTCTGCAATCGGGTCTCCGGCGAGACATGCCCGGCCTGGGAGGGCCAGCCGATCACCGCCGACTGGAGCGTGCCCGACCCGGCGGCGGCCGCGGGCAGCGACCAGCTGCGCATGGCGCATTTCCAGGAGGCCTTTCGCTTTCTCGACAACCGGATCAAGATCTTCGTCTCCCTGCCGATCGGCTCGCTCGACCGGATGAGCCTGCAGCAGAAGGTGGACGAGATCGGCAAGCTCGTGCCGGCCGACGACAGCGGCTCGTCGGCGGCGTGAGTGGCGGCGTGAGGGGCGGCATGCGGGTCGGGATCAACGGCTTCGGCCGGATCGGGCGGATCGCCGCGCGAGTAGGATTGGGTGGGGTCGAGGGCAGCTTTCCCGCCCTCGACATCGTCCATGTCAACGATCCGGGCTACGATGCCGAAACGGCGGCGCATCTGCTCGAGTTCGACAGTGTGCACGGCCGCTTTCGGGCGGCGATCTCGGCCGAGGCCGATGGCTTCAAGGTCAATGACCAGCGGATCGGGATCAGCGGCCATGCCCGGCCGGCGGACGTGCCCTGGCGCGAGCTCGGCGTCGACATCGTGATCGAGAGCTCGGGCCGGTTCACCGAGCAGACGCTGCTCGAGCCGCATCTCGAAGGCGGTGCCGAGGCCGTGGTGGTGGCGGCCCCGGTCAAGGACGGCCCCTTGAACATCGTCATGGGCATCAACGACCACCTCTACGACCGGGCCAAGCACCCGATCGTCACCGCCGCCTCCTGCACGACCAATTGCCTGGCGCCGGTGGTCGGGCCCATTCACCAGGCTTTCGGCATCCGCCATGGGCTGATCACCACGGTGCACGACGTCACCAACACCCAGGTGATGGTCGATGCGCCGAAGAAGGATCTCCGGCGCGCCCGCTCCGCTCTCTTGTCGCTGATCCCGACGACGACCGGCTCGGCCACCGCCATCGGGCTGATCTACCCGGAGCTCGAGGGCAAGCTGAACGGCCATGCGATCCGCGTGCCGCTGCTCACGGGCTCGCTCACCGACTGTGTGTTCGAGCTGAACCGGTCGGTCACCGCGGGCGAGGTCAACGACGTGCTGCGGGCCGCGGCCGAAGGGCCGTTGCGTGGCATTCTCGGGGTCGAGGAGCGGCCCTTGGTCTCGATCGACTTCCGGAGCGACACGCGCTCCTCGATCGTCGACGCACCGTCGACCATGGTGACCGACGGTACGATGGTGAAGATCTTCGCCTGGTACGACAACGAGATGGGCTATTCCTGCCGGCTCGTCGAGCTGGTCGCCAAGGTCGCCCGCGCACTTCGGGAGTAGCCCTTGAACATCCGCGCCTACGGCATCGTTACCGCCGCCTATTGGGGCCAGACGATCACCGATGGTGCGTTGCACATGCTCGTGCTCCTGCATTTCTACACACTCGGCTTCACGCCGTTTCAGATCGCGCTGCTGTTCGTCCTCTACGAGCTCATGGGTGTCGTGACCAACCTCTGGGGTGGCTGGATCGCCGCCCGGTTCGGGCTGAATACGACACTCTATGCCGGGCTGGGCCTGCAGATCGTGGCCCTGGCGCTGCTCAGCCTGCTCGATCCCGCCTGGCCCGTGCTCTGGTCCGTGGCCTATGCCACGGCGCTGCAGGGGCTCGCCGGGATCGCCAAGGATCTCACCAAGATGAGCTCGAAATCGGCGATCAAGCTGATCGTCGCGGACGGGGCCAAGGGTACCCTCTTCAAGTGGGTGGCGATCCTGACGGGCTCGAAGAACGCGATGAAGGGGGCCGGGTTCTTCCTGGGCGGCGTGCTGCTGGCCACCATCGGCTTTCGGGCGGGCCTGCTGCTGCTCGCCGCCGCTCTCGTCCTGATCCTCGTCGGCACGCTCGTCAGCCTGCCGCGCGGCATGGGCCGGGCCAAGGCGAAGCCGCCGATGACCGCCCTTTTTGCCAAGTCGGCCGCGATCAACCGGCTTTCGTTCGCCCGCTTCTTCCTGTTCGGGGCCCGGGATATCTGGTTCGTGGTGGCAGTCCCCATCTTTCTCTACGAGGTCGCCGGCTGGAACTTCGTCCAGGTCTCGACCTTTCTGGCATTCTGGGTCATCGGCTACGGCGTCGTCCAGGCGATCGCCCCCAGGCTGATCAGACGGACCACCGCGGGGCTGGAGGCTGAGGTCAGGGCCGCCCGGTTCTGGATCCTCGGGCTGGCCTTCTTGCCGGCGGCTCTGGTCGTCGCTCTCGCCCAGATCGTGCCCTGGCCGCTCCTGGTCGATCATACGGCGACCACGTCGGCGCCGATCCCGGCTGCCGGGCTCGCCATCGCCATCGGGCTCGGCCTCTTCGGGGCCGTCTTCGCGGTCAATTCCTCGCTGCATTCGTTCTTGATCCTGGCTTATGCCGAGGCCGAGGCGGTGGCGATGGACGTCGGCTTCTACTACATGGCGAACGCGGCAGGTCGGCTCACCGGCTGCCTCCTCTCGGGGCTCGTCTACCAGTGGGCCGGCGTGGTCGGGGCTCTGCTCGCGGCTACGGCTTTTCTCGTTGTCGGCTGGCTGGCGTCGCTCGCCTTGCCGCGTGGAGCCGCTTCGGTCGCGGCGACGACCAGCTGAATTGTATCAGTCGAGCGGCAATTTCTTGCCGCGGATCGATCCGGGGCCATCTTCAGACCGTAGCCGTGTTTATCGCTTTGTTCATGGAGTCGGCCCTTGTCGATCATGCGTCAATTGATCGTGTCTCTCTTCCTGCTCGCTGCGGCTGCGGGTGGCTATCTGCTCTACGGTCAGTTGACGGCGCAGGAAGCGACCGATCAGGACAACCGACGTGCTGGTCAGACGGTCGGCGTCAGCGTGGCCCCGGCGGTGCTCGACACGGTGCGCAGTCGGGCCGAGGCCGTGGGCACGACCCTCGCCAACCAGGCGATCGAGATCGTTTCCCTGGCCTCCGGGCGGCTGGTCGAGATCGCGTTCGAGCCGGGTGAGCCGGTCGAGGCCGGCACCGTTCTCGCCCGGCTCGACGACACGGTCGAGCGCGCCGATCTCGCCGAGGCCGAGGCTTTGGCGCAGGAAGCGGTCTCGGCGCTCGAGCGGGGCCGTCGCTTGCGGGAGAGCAACAATATCCCCGAGGCCACGCTGGTCGAGCTGCGGGCGGCAGCTGCCGCGGCGCAGGCGCGTGTCGATCGGGCGGCACAGCGTCTGGAGGACCGCATCGTCCGGGCGCCGTTCGACGGGGTGGTCGGCATCCGCCGCGTCGATCTGGGTGCTCGCGTCGACGACGACACGGTGCTGACGACCCTCGACGACCGCAGCCGGATGATCCTCGAATTCTCGCTGCCCGAGGTTTTCTACGGGCAGGTCAGCCGCGGCCTGCCGGTGACGGCGCGCAGCACCAGCTTTCCGGATCGCGATTTCGACGGCACGGTCAGCACGGTCGACACCCGGATCGACGTCACCAGTCGCTCGTTCCGTGTCCGGGCGACGCTGCCCAACCCCGATCTCTTGCTGCCGGCCGGGCTCTTCGTGCTGGTCGACGTCACCCTCGACGAGCGCGAGGCGGTGGTCATTCCCGAGGAGGCGGTGCTCACCGAGGCCGGCCGCACCGTTGTCTACGTCGCCGGCGACGAGCGGGCCGAGCGACGCGGGGTCGAACTCGGCCAACGGTCGGTCGGCATGGTGGAGATCCGCTCGGGCATCGAGCCCGGTGAACTCGTGGTCACGCGCGGCTTGCAGCGGATGCGGGACGGTATCGCCATTCGCTACGAGCCGCCGGCGAACGACGGCGAGCTGCCGGCAGACAGCCGTGAGCAGGTGGCCTCGCCGGTCGGCGACGTCGGATGAGCCTTTCCGAGCTCTGCGTACGCCGGCCGGTGCTGGCCTCGGTGGTCAGCCTCTTGATCGTCGTCTTCGGCATCGCCGCGGTGTTGCAGCTGCCGGTGCGCGAACTGCCGGACGTGGATCGGGCCGTGGTCTCGGTCACCACCACCTATACCGGTGCCGCACCCGAGATCATCGACACCGATATCACCGAACTGATCGAAGGGGCGGTGGCCGGCGTCTCGGGCGTGCGCGAGATCAGCTCGGAGAGCCGCCGTGGTCGCGGGCGGACGACCATCACGTTCAATGTCGAGCGCGATATCGACGAGGCGGCGAACGATGTCCGCGATGCGGTCGCCCGCGTCCGCAACGAGCTGCCGGGTGACGCCGACGAGCCGCAGATCACCAAGAGCGACAGCGATGCCGAGCCGGTGCTGCGCATCGGCGTCGTCTCGGACCGGATGACCCCGGCCGAGATCACCGATTACATCGAGCGTTTCCTCGTCGACCGGCTCGGCACGCTGGATGGCGTCGCCAATGTCGAGATCAACGGCGAGCGGCGCTTTGCCATCCGCATCTGGCTCGACCGGCGCGCAATGGCGGCGCGCGACCTGACGGTGGCCGACATCGAGGACGCGCTCCGGCGCAACAACCTCGAGCTGCCGGCGGGCGAGGTCGAATCCCTGACCCGCGAGCTGACTGTCCGGCTCGACAGCCGTCTCCAGGATGTCGACGCCTTTCGCCGGATCGTCGTCGCCAGCGAGGGCGGCTACCCGATTCGCCTCGGTGACGTCGCCAGGGTCGAGCTCGGCTCGGAGGACGACTCGACCTTCGTCCGCTCGGACGGGCGGGTCGCCGTCGGGCTCAGCGTGCTCCGCCAGTCGCAGTCGAACATCATCGAGATCTCGAACGCGGTCAGGGACGAAATCGCCGCGCTCGAGCCTACCTTGCCGCCGGGCATGGAGCTTCTGGTCGGCTCGGACGAGGCGATTTTCATTCGCGCCACCATCGAGGAGGTGTTGACGGCACTCGGCATCGCGATCGTCCTGGTGGTGCTCGTCATCTTCCTCTTCTTGATGTCGGCCCGGGCGACACTGGTGCCGGCGGTGACCATCCCGGTCGCGGTCATCGGCAGTTTCATGCTGATTCTCGCCCTCGGTTTCTCGATCAACGTCCTCACCCTCCTGGCATTGATCCTGGCGATCGGGCTGGTGGTCGACGATGCCATCGTCATGCTGGAGAACATCCAGCGGCGGATCGACGAAGGCCTGCCGCCGGTGGCGGCCTCGGTCTTGGGATCCAAGCAGGTGACCTTCGCGATCATCGCCACCTCGTTGACGCTGATCGCCGTCTTCGTGCCGCTCTCCTTCATGGAGGGGGCCGTGGGGCGCCTGTTCGTCGAGTTCGGCCTGGTGCTGGCGGCTGCGGTCGTGATTTCCACCTTCGTGGCGCTGACGGTTTGTCCGGCATTGTGTTCGCGGGTGTTGAAGGGGCGTGATCGCGGGGAGAAGCGGCCGATCGAGACGGGCCGCTTCGGCCGTGCCGTGATGAACGGCTACACCCGGCTGCTCGGCACGGCGCTCGCCGCACCTCTGCCGGTGATCGTCATCGCGCTGCTCCTCGCCGGCACCAGTTTCGGGCTCTACCGCGTGTTGCCGCAGGAATTGGCCCCGGCCGAGGATCGCGGCGTCTTCTTCGTCCCGGTGACGGCACCGCAGGGCAGCACCGTCGCCTACACCGACGAGCAGGTAGCGCTGGTGGAGGCCGCGATCGAGCCGCTTCTGGAGAGCGGCGAGGCGGAGCGGGTCTTTGCCATCGTCGGCTCGGGCAATCGCGGCAATCGCGCCTTCGTCGTCGCCCGGCTCGCCGAGTGGGGCGAGCGCGAGCGCAGCCAGGCCGACATCGTCCGCTCGCTGATCCCCGAGATCAGCAGCATCAGCGGCGCGCGTGCCTTTCCGGTGAGCCCGGCGGGGCTCGGTCTTCGGGGCTCGAGCTCGCCCTTGCGGCTGGTGATCGGCGGCCCGGACTTCCAGAGTGTCAAGGAGTGGGGTGACGCCGTTCTCGAGCGGGCGCGCGAGAACGAGAGGCTGGAGAATCTCGACATCGATTTCGAGCAGAACCAGCCGCAGCTGACGCTCCGGGTCGATCGCGACCGGGCGGACGATCTCGGCATCCCGCTCGAGACGATCGCCCAGACCCTGCAGACCATGCTCGCGTCGCGCGAGGTCACCGAGTTCATCGACCGCGGCCGCGAGTACGCCGTGATCCTGCAGGCGCAGCGCGAGGACCGGCAGAGCCCGACCGACCTCGCCAACATCTTCGTGCGCAGCGGCGACGGCGCCGATCTGGTGCCGCTGGGTGCCCTGGTAGCGGCCGAGGAAGGGGCGACGGCCCCCGAGCTTCGCCGCTTCGATCGGCTGCCGGCGGTGACCATCACGGCATCCCTGGCGGACGGCTACGACCTCGGCTCGGCCATCCGCTACATGGAGGAGATCGCGCAGGAGACGCTGCCGGAGGAAGCCCGGGTGAGCTTTGCCGGGCAGAGCCGCGAGTTTCTCGATGCGTCGGGCGGCATGTTCCTGACCTTCGCGCTGGCGCTGGTCATCGTCTTTCTGGTGCTGGCGGCCCAGTTCGAGAGCTGGGTGCATCCCTTGATCATCATGCTCTCCGTGCCGCTGGCGGTGGCGGGTGCCCTCTTCTCGCTCTGGCTGACCGGCGGCGGGCTCAACGTCTACAGCCAGATCGGCATCGTGCTGTTGATCGGGCTGATGGCGAAGAACGGCATTCTGATCGTCGAGTTCGCCAACCAGCTGCGCGACGAGGGGATGAGTATTCGTGCGGCGGTGCTCGAGGCCTCGGCGCTTCGCTTGCGGCCGATCGTGATGACCGTGGTCTCGACGGTGCTCGGTGCGGTGCCGCTGGTCATCGCCACCGGGGCGGGTGCGGAGAGCCGGATCGCCATCGGCACGGTGATCATCGGCGGGCTCGGCCTCGCCTCCGTCCTCACCCTCTTCCTGACGCCGGTGCTCTACGACCTGCTCGCCCGCTTCGCCCGGCCGTCCGGAGCCACGGGTGAGCAGCTCGAGCGAGAACTCGCGGCGGTGGCCGGCGAGCGGCGTGGCGACCGGGCGCAGCCTGCCGAGTAGGTGACGGGGTGGCTGCCGAGATCGCTCCCGAGATCGCAATCGTCGACGGGGCGGGGCGGGTCGACTACCGCGGTGCGGGCGCTGCGCGACCACCCGATGTGCCCTGGTGGAGCTTCACCAAGACCCTGATCGCCGCTGCTTTTCTGCGGCTCGCCGAGGAACACCGGTGCGATCTCGACCGCCCGCTCGCACCGCATCCCTTCACCGCCCGCCAATTGCTGTCGCACCGCAGTGGGCTCGGCGACTATGGCGCGCTCGCCGCCTATCGGGACGCTGTGGCAGCGGACCTCGAGCCCTGGCCGGACGAGGTGTTGCTGCGCCGGGTGCCGCTCGATCGGCTGCAGTTCGCACCGGACAGCCGCTTCGCCTACTCGAATGTCGGTTATCTCCTGCTGCGCCGTTGCCTCGAAACGTGGCAGGGCCGCGGCCTCGAGGTGGTTCTCCACGAACAGGTTCTTCGTCCCTTGGGGCTCCGGCAGTCGCGGCTCGCGCTCTGCCGTCGCGACATGGCGACGACGGCGTTCGCGGGCGGCCGTCGCTATCACCCCGGTTGGGCCTTTCACGGCATCGTTGTCGGCCCGGTCACCGAGGCGGCGCTGGCGCTGCATCGCCTCCTCTCCGGCGATCTGCTGAGCCCGGCATCGCAGGCCGCGATGCTGGCCGCACGGCCGGTCGGCGGGGCCTTGCCCGGGCGGCCCTGGCAGCAAACCGGCTACGGGCTCGGGCTGATGATCGGGACGATGCGCGCTCGAGGTGGGCCCGTATCGTTGCCGGTCGCGGGGCACTCGGCCGGCGGGCCGGGCAGTATCGGGGCGGTTTATGGCGTACGGCTGGCCGATGGCCGGCGCACGGTTGCCGTTTTCGCGCCGGGTGACGACGAGGGGGTGGTCGAGCACCGGGCAGCCGTGCTGCTGGCACAGGTCGGTCGCTAGCCGATCACCGGCAGCTCCGCCGGGGCGCGCGTCGACAAGACGTCGGCGCCGTCGGCGCGAACCACGATGTTCTCCTCGGCCACCATGAGCCGCTCGGGGCCGAGCACGATGGCCGGCTCGAGCGTCAGGACCATGCCGTCGCGCAACACCGTGGCGTCCCCCGCCATCAAGGAGGGCCATTCGGTCAGCTGCAGGCCGAGCCCGTGCCCGAACCGGCCGGCCGCCGGCACTCCGCCGCCGGCCTCGATCGTCGCCGCCATCACCCGATGCAAGTCGGCCGCCTGCAGTCCCGGGCGCACCGCCCCGAGCCCCGCCTCGACCGCGGCGTAAAGGAGCGCATGGGCACGGCGCACCGCATCGTCCGCCGCGCCGATCGCAAAGTTGCGATCGAGATCGCAAAAATAGCTGTCCCGGACCACCCCCGTATCGAGCATCAGCACGTCACCCGGTACCAGGGGTTTCGCGGTCGCGGGCGAGATGACGTCGCTGTAGCCGCCGCGGCCGGCGCCACCTGCGAGATAGGCCACCCGATCCGCACCGGCCTCGAGACAGGCGATCTGAAAGTCGCGAAAGACCGCGTCCAGCGGCACGTCCGCGCCGGCGATCGCCGGCAGCCGCGCGAACGCCCCATCGGCCACCCGGCACGCCGCCCGGATCTTCTCGATCTCCGCCGGCGACTTGACCTCGCGTACCCGCCGAACGACCGACGTCGCATCGGCGAAGCTGCGCGGTGCTACCGCGGCGCGCAAGCGGTCGAAATCGGCGAGCGGCATCCGCAGACAGGTCTCGGGGCCCATCGGCAGCCCGATCCGCCCACCCGCCGGCATCACCTCGGAAAGTGTGGCGGCCAGGAGCTGAACGCCGTCATCGACGGGATCCGGGGATTGCCAGGTCCGGACATCGCGCAGCCAAGTCCGCGCCATGCAGGCGGCGCCGATCGCCGGGATCACCGCCACCGGCTCGCCGGCCGCCGGCACGATCACGAACCACGGTCGGGTCGGGCTCTCCCAGAACCGGGTCGCGAAACCGGTGACATGAGCCACGTCGGCCTCCGTGGTGAGCAGCAGGGCCGCGAGCCCGGCGGCCGCCATCTCGGCCTGCAACGCCGCTGTGCGGCGCTCGTATTCACCGACCGGAAAGCCGCGCCCCTGATCGCTCACGAGACCACCTCTTCGTCGCGGAACCGGGCCCGTGCGTCGGCGTCGACGCGCGGCCGCCTGCGTCTCGCTTCCGGCTTACATCGCGACGCGGCCGTTGTCGCTGGTTGCCCGTATCGGCACGAGCGCGCGCACCAGGTCGCGCATATCGAGTACGCCGACCGGCCGCTCGTCGCGCATGACGCGAAAGACGGCGTTGGTCTCGCCGGCGGAGAGTTGTGCCGGGTACTGATGGCCCTCACCCGGCAGCCCGACACGATCGAGCCGATAGGCCGCCTTCTTCTCGACCTCGGCACGCGCCGCGCACCGCTTGTGCCAGGCCCGCATTCTCGAGCAGGGGACGTTGCGGCATCAGTGTGAATTTCTGGAAGACCATCGACATGCGGTCGCCGCGCAGCCGCCGCACGGCATCCTCGCCGAAGCTCATCACGTCCTCGCCATCGACCAGGATCTCGCCGGCGGTGGGCTCGAGCAGCCGGTCGAGACGGCGGATCAGGGTGGATTTGCCCGACCCGGAAAGCCCCATGATGACGGTGATTTGCCCGGCCTTCATCGCGATGTCGATGTCGCGCAGCCCGAGCACGTGGCCATGCTGTTCGAGCAGCTCGTCCTTGCCGATGCCTTTCTCGACCAGCGGCAGCACGCTCAGGGGATCGGCGCCGAAACTCTTGTCGAGGCCGCGCAGCCGGAGCTTGGTTTCGCCGTTCTCGCTCATCGTCCGGCACTCACCGCTGCTGCGGCTTGTTGACACGGGCGGGCGCTGCCTTGGTCACCCGATCGAGGATCACCGCCATGGCCAGACTCATCATGATGGTCTGGTTCACCCCGACGATGCTGTTGGGCAAGGCCAACGCGATCTGCACGCCGAAGAGTTTCTGCCGGTCGGCCATGCCGAACGCGTCGGCGGCCTCCGGCACCTCGGGATCGACCAGCCGGATGCCGAGATCCGTGAGGCGGATCACCGGCACGATGGCGAAGAGAATGATCGCGATCCCGTAGAGCTCGGGCTCGGTGACGCTGAAGAGAAAGATCAGCGGGATCAGACAGACGAAGGGCGGCAGCGTCTGCAGCATGTCGAGGATCGCGATCGTCGCCTGCTGCATCCGATCGCTGCACGACATCAGGATGCCGATCGGCACTCCGAAGGCGACACCGATCGCCGCACAGACGAAGATGATCGAGAGTGTCTGCATCGCCTCGGCGTAGCGGTCGATGAAGGCGAGAAAGGCGACCGTGGCCACCACGAGCATGGTCAGCTCGAGAGAGAGCGCGCCACGCCGAGCACGACCAGCGCCCGAGGCGGGATCATGATCCACCACCACGGCGTTTCCCGAAACAGCCAGAGCACATGGCGCAGGGCCACGCCGAGCGGCTGGGTCGGCGGATCGAGAATGGCCCTGAGCACGTGCCGGATGTCGAGAAAGTCCTGCTCGAGGCCGCGGGTCAGATCGCGCGACTGCGGGATCGCCGCACACGCCTCGTGCCGCGCGTCGAGCGACGGAAACGGGGTTTCCCATAAAGGACGCCGGCATCGGTTTCCTCGCCGCGGGTCCCGGCGAGGAGATCGCGCATCGATCGCGGTGCCGTGGCAGCGTCCGCTTGCGGGTCGCCACCCGCTGCGCCGCAGTCTTCCAGGCCCCGACCCGGAACAAGCCTTCATAGGTGGTCCTCGTCGCTCGTTGCCGGGCCGCGCCCGGGTGGGGGCGGGACGACCTGTCGTGATCGTGAACGAGCAAACGCAGGCGAGGCCGTGAACAGCAAGCTGCGCCCCGCGTCGCGCACCTGCGACCGTTTCCCGAACGACGACAGCGCCATCGAGGCGTTGTGCCTGGTTTCGAGCCCGGCCGTAAAGGAACGGAGGACGCCGCCGAGGGAGCCGGCCGCGGTGACAGCCCAGTTCGTTCTCCGCTTCGCATAACGCTTCCGGGCCGCCTGAACCAGATGATCGACCCACCGCCCGTACCCGGCATTCCTGACGGTCCACCTGGCCGAAGACGTGGCCGGCGCGCGCCCCGGTTCAGCCGATCACCAGGAGGAGCACGAAGAGAGCGCTCGCTCCGAGCGCCAGTACCAAGCTCGCCCAGGCGAACAGCAGCCAAGTCGACGCCGAGGCCGCGGGCGCGTCACGCGCGACGGCGTGTCGCGGCGGCGCTGTCGACCGGCCCGGCGGCGCGGGCGGCTCGGCAATCGGCGCAGCGTTCTGCAGATCGGCGGGTGTCGGGATCGTGGCGGGCTGCGGCGCGCGCGGAACTCTGGGCGCTGCAACCATCCGGACAGCGCCGCGAGAGCGTTTGCGCTCGGGCTTCTCGACCTTGTAGACGACCCGGGCGGCACTCTGATCGGTGCGCGGATTGTAGCGTTCGTTGACGACCTTGACGGCCATGACATCGGTCCGCCGGGCGATGTCCTCGGCCTCGGCCAGGGCCTCGGCGGCGGTAGCGGCGGTGCAGTCGATGGTCCAGCGCGTCTCGCGGCGGACATGCACCTCGAAATAGCTGGCAACGCCGAGATCGTCCTCGGTCGATCGAGCGGCCGCGAGCGTTCGGGCCATGCGCACTCCTCATCCAAGAGCCGCCCGCAGCGTGCCACAGCGCCGGTTAACATTCAGTAAGCGTCGAATGGTTGATTTCGGCAGAACGACCCATTAGGTCTCAGCACGCGGTCGGAACAGACGAGGTCCCCATCGTCTAGCGGTCAGGACATCACCCTTTCAAGGTGAAGACACGGGTTCGATTCCCGTTGGGGACGCCACTGAGTGGTGGGCCGCCCTTTGCTGTTCGGGCTCGGGCGACGGGGCCGTCGACATGCCGGGACGCGCTGCTTGCCCTGGCGAGATCCTTGACCGTCGGAAAGTGCGCGAGCTTCCTGGCGCACCACGTCAGCATTACCGCGGTGTCGGCGAAAGTGCTCGCGCAGCCAGTCGTCGAGCCCATCTGAGCGCCTACCGCGTCGCGGTCGCTTGAACGGCTGCCAGCCACCGGCCTCGACCTCGAACCGACGGTCTCGGCGATAGAGGGGCTGAGCCGTCTCAGGTCGGAGCAGCCGGAGCGGTTCTCGGACAAGCACCTACGAACAGTCCAGCGGGCGGTGAAAGTCTGGCGGAGCCAGCAGGCGCGCCGGATCATTCTGGAGAGCCACGCCGGCCTGATGGCCGGGGTCGTCGATCCCCCGCCCCCGGACTCCCACCCCCGCGGATCGCCCACGGGGGTCCACAGCTATCCCCCGCGCATCGCTCCGCCAGCCCCTGATCGGCTACTACGCGATGCGCGGGGCCCCTCTGTGGACTCCATGGACGATCCGAAACGACACCAAGCCCTCGGTAACATCGCTGGGTGAGGCAACATGGGGGGTCAGTTTTTCATGTCGCCGGACATCGAGGGTCGCGGCGGGCTGGGCCACGCGCTCCGGCGATCGGTTGTCGTCGACGTGGAAGGGCGATGCCGCGGCCGCGAGCGGCACCGATCGCGAGCTCGTGCGCCGCACTCGTAGCGTGATCGGCACGGTCCGGATGTCGGGGGGGCGTGGCTGCGCTCGAGTTCGCCGGCGCAGGTGAAACCGTACAGTCGGCACGATCGAGACCAGTGGCCGAGACCGCGAGTCGAGACGCCGTTTCGACCGGTCTTCGAAGAAGGGGAAAAAATCATCTGGCGACGCCGTACCAGCACAACAGCGCGGCGAAGCTTCGGGCGTCCTGCGTCTCGATATCGATTCGCGGGATACGGAACGGGTCGAAGCGGTGTGGCACGACGCGGGGCCAGGTGGTGAAGCCGGCGCGCAAGCCGAGTTCGGCCGCCAGCGCACAAGTCCTGTCGTCGTGCGCACCGGCCGGGTAGGCGACGAGGTCGATCGGCGGGGCCGGCCAGTTCTCGAACGTGGCCTTGCTCGAGGCGCGATCCTCGCGTTGGCGGCCGGCCGAGAGCCGCGACAATTGCGGGTGAGTTCGGGTATGCGCACCGATGGTGATCAAGGGGTGTGCGGCGAGCGTGCGCTACTCGGCCGCGGTGAGCGGACGGTGGCCGGGTCGCGGCCTCGGCCTGGTGCCGAGCTGTTGCCAGAGGGCCGCGAGGCCCGCCTCGCGCGGCCCGGTATCGACGCTGCCCGGGGCGTCGTGGAGGGGCGGATGGAGGGCGTGGCGCGCCGCATGATCGACACCTCCGGTCGGCCGAGTCCAGGCGACCGCGTTGCCCTCGATCTCGAGTTCGATGGTGTTGGGCAATTCGGGCGGTGCGAGCACGGCCTGCTCCAGCCGGTCCCACCAGGTCTCGTGGTCGCCATCGACGCAGCCGGTCATGATGAAGACGGTGGCCGGAATGGCGTAGCGTTCGAGCAGCGGCAAGGCTTCGAGGAGGTTGTCCGCATCGCCGTCGTCGAAGGTGAGGGCCGTGGCGTCCTTCGGCAGTGTGCCGTGGTTCCGCCCGTCCAGGAATTCGCCCAGCGGCAGGCAGGTCGTCCGTTCGGCGGGCACGGCGAGGTGTGACGCAAAAAGCGCCGGCGGCACCGCCTGCGCCCAGGGATCGTGGCCGGGTTCGGTGATCCGATGGCAGAGCAGAACGGCACCCCGGCCGACGAACGGCAGCTTGCAGGAGCGGGCCAGAAGGCGCAGTCGGTTACGCGGTCCCGGCGGTAGACGGTACATGACATCGCGCAGGCGTCGGCGGAGCCTCGGCATCCTCAGACCGGCAGGCGCCCGTCGCGCGCCCGCCTCGCCGCGGCAGCGATCAGGAAGTCGAAAGATTCTGGATCGGCGGCCAGATCTGCGGGCTCCGGCTCGGCGGCAACGCGGCCGCAAAGGAAGGCCAAGGTCGAAAAGCGGTTGCCGTGCGCTGCCACCTCGATCGTCCGGCCCGCAAAAGTGGCCTCCAGCAGGCTTCGCGTCCAGCCCGCACTCGAGCCCCGGCACCAGCGCGATTGTCGAGCCTCGTCGGCGAACGGGGGGCACCGGGGGCCCGAGCTTGCGGCCGCGGCGATCGGCGAGGTGGTCGGCGAAGACGGGGGCGAGCATGTGCGACGGCCGCATGGTCGAGGTCCAGCGGGCGACGCGGCGCCGAGTAGCTCCGAGGCGCCCATCGAACGAGCGGATGGGAACGAGTGTATGGGAACGAGCGGATGGGAACGAGCGGATGGGAACGAGTGGATGGCGCACGGGCGTACCCTGGCATCGACCACGCCTGTGGACCGCGGCGGCGGTTGCGCTGCCGACAGCCCACGGCCCGGTCGGCAATGACGCCCGGTGGGCAACGATCCGGCGCCGCTCGGACCACCAATCTCGAAGCAAGCCGCGGCTCGCCGCGCAAGCAAGGTTGGCGAGCTCGCAAGCGAAAAGAACGGGCTGAAGCAGCGTTATGCTGTGCTCGAGATTGCCGAGCGCCGTGGCCGACAGCGGCTCGGGCCTGTCGAGACCGCCGCACTCGGCCGGGTGGCTGGCCTCGGCGCGATACGAGAGATCCGCATGCCACAGGGCCCGCTCACGCTCGGCACGGCGACGCGGACCTCGACCACCGGACGACCTCGTCGTCATCATGGCAGCCGACGGCGGCGGGCCTCGCGGTTGCCGGCGCTGTGCCGTCCGAACCGTCCGATGGTGTCGCCGTGTTGTCCGCTCGCTGCCGATCGGACGCCGGACACTAGTCGCTGCCGGTGACCCGCAGCGCTTTCGGGGTCGATGCCGCGGCCGGTTCGTGGCGTGCGGCCTCGCTCTGCAACAGTCGCCGGTAGACGGATTCCAGCCGTACCGCCACGCGCGACCAGGTGAGTTCCTCGACCACGCGCCGGCGCGCCGCCACGCCGAGCCGGCGCGCGAGGTCGGGTCGATCGAGGACGGTGGTCAGCCCGTCGGCCAAGGCTCGGGCCGTGGGCTCGGCGACGAGCCAGGCATCGCTGCCGTGGACGAGGTCGCGAGCCGAGGCGGCAAAGGAGACGATCGCTCGACCGGCGGCCATGTAGTTCAAGAGCTTGAGCGGATAGCCCGGGCATTCGACCCGCGGATTGACCAGCACGTCGGCGGCGGCCAGCCGGGCGCCGAGTGCGTGTGGTGGCGGCGGCACCTCGAGATCGATGCGGCCGAGGATGCCCAGATGTTGTGCCTGCCTCGCATAGGGCTCGAAAGGCGACTCGGTGATCAGTTGCAGCCGGGCGGCGGGCCGCCTGGCCGCGACCACAGCGAAGGCGCAGAGCAAGGTGTCGATGCCCTGATAGCCGGCGAGATTGCCGGCGTAGACGATTCGCTCCGCCGCCGTGTCGGCGGCTGCCCGAACCTCGGGCTCGATCGCCGTGGCCGTGACGAAATCGTCCTCGATGCCGTTGCCGATCACCGTCACCCGACGCTCGGGCATGCCGTCGTCGAGCATTTCGTGCGCGATGTACTGGCTGGTGGCTATGGTGTGGTCGGCGAGCTTCGGCAAGCGCCGGTCGAGTATCCGACCGATCCGGCTGGTCAGGCGACGCGGCAGGCCGTGCCGGTAGTAGGGCAGTTCGCCGGCGAGCGTCGTGTGCGCGTCGTAGATCACCGGCACCCGGCGCAACCGCTTGGCGGGCCAAGCGGCGAGCAGGCCCTCGTAGTGGTGGGCATGGATGATATCGATGTCGTGGCGGCGCGCCACCCGGCCGAGGGTTGCCGCGAGCATGGGCAGGAGCGCCGCGAGCCGCAGTGGATCCGCGCCCGGTGCGGTGCGCCGATAGCCGGGCAGGCCGGCACTGCGGTGGACCCGAAACGGCAATCGGCGATCCAACTCGCCGACCGGGTAGGCGACGACGTGCACCTCGTGGTCGGCTTCGTGGAGCGCTCGGGCCATGCCGAGGATGCGCGCCGGCGTGCCCCGCGCCCAGGGGAAGGGACAACCGGCTACCAGAGCGATCCGCAGCCGCCGCGAGCTAGGCATCGAATCTCGTCATCGAAGCGAGTGCTCCCCGGTTGATCGATGCATCTTCACTGGCCGCCGCGACCTTTACCGAGAAGGCCACAGCACTGTCGGTGCACTCTCCCGCGTTTTCCCCTCGCGCCGCCAGCTGAAAGCTGCACGGCGAGCGGTCCCGCGCCGAAGACGGCGCCGTACCATTGATGTCGATCAAGACGGCCAGCGCCGGCTTGGCGACGATTCGCCCCGATGGCACGATTCTTCGTCCATATGACTTGAACTTTACTTGGGCGATCGGGTCGTTCGTAAACGCTGAGAGTGCGAGAAAGGGTTAGGGGCTCCGACGCGACGTCGCAACTAAAAAAATTTATACATTCATGCGTTGCTCAATGAGGGCGCGAAGTTTGCGCGATCAGCCGGCATGGCACGCCCAGGCCGAAACCCGCCGAGAATGGCGGCCGAAGACGGCGATTTCCGTGGCGAACCGGCGATCGTTGTCGGCTTGCCGGCAAGGCGCGGTCGGGCTGAGAAGCGACTCTCTGCCGCGGCCGTATCAACCGTGCAGGGGTCGGGCGTGCAGCGGTTCGGGCGTGCAGGGGGGCGGGCGTGCCGAGGATCGGTGAAGGCAGCAGGGAGCCGAAGCGCCGAAGCCCGCCGCTGCGCTCGTTGCGCCGGCCGTGGGGTCGCTCTTGCTCGCATCGCGGGTCGGCGTTCAATCGACAGTGCCGGGGATCGTCGCACCCCGGGGCACGAGCCGCTCGACCAGCGGCGTGGACGAGCGGAGCCGGACACGCTGTTGCATCCGGTGCCGGCCGCGTCGGCGTCGTGCCGGTTCGACCGGACGAGGCGATCGGCCGGGCACCCGCCCCGGGGCAGCACGGGGTGACCGGTTCCGCTCGTTGCGAGCGGTCCGCCACGATGCTGCCGGCTACGGTCCGGGGGGCCGCTCACGGTACGCGGCGCCTCGGTTGCCGGTCAGTAGCGCGCCTCGACCAGCGAACGGAGGTAGCTGCCGTACTCGTTCTTGCGCAGTCCCTCGACGCGGGCGAGCAGCGCGTCGTCGGTCAGCCAGCCCTTGCGCCAGGCGATCTCCTCGAGGCAGGCGATCTTGTAGCCCTGGCGCCGCTCGATCGTCTGCACGAACTGGGCCGCTTCGAGGAGACTTTCGAAGGTGCCGGTATCGAGCCAGGCGAAGCCGCGGCGCAACAGCTGCACCTTGAGCTCGCCGCGCTGCCGGTAGACCTCGTTGACGCTGGTAATCTCCAGCTCGCCGCGGGCCGACGGGCGGATCTGGCGGGCGATGTCGATCACCTCGTTGTCGTAGAAATAGAGGCCCGTCACGGCGAAGTTCGACTTCGGCCGCTCCGGCTTTTCTTCCAGCGAGACGACCTTGAGCTCGTCGTCGAACTCGACGACGCCGAAGCGCTCCGGATCCTTGACCTGGTAGCCGAACACCGTGGCCCCGGACGGGGCGGCTGCCGCCGCTTCCAGGATGCCGGTGAAGCCCTGGCCGTAGAAGATATTGTCGCCGAGCACCAGACACACGTGGTCGTCGCCGACGAACGACGCGCCGATCGTGAAGGCTTGCGCCAGGCCCTCCGGCCGCGGCTGCACCGCATAGCAGAGGTTGATGCCGAACTGGTGGCCCGAGCCCAACAGCCGCCGGAAGGCTTCCTGGTCTCCGGGTGTGGTGATGATCAGGATATCCCGGATGCCGGCCAGCATCAGCACCGAAAGCGGATAGTAGATCAGCGGTTTGTCGTAGACCGGCAGGAGCTGCTTCGACGCGCCCATGGTGATCGGATAGAGGCGGGTGCCGTTGCCACCCGCGAGCACGATCCCTTTCATCGGCCGTCTCACAGACCGCGCCGCTCGAGTCGGTAGCTGCCGTCGAGCACCTGCTGCCACCAGGTCTGGTTCTCAAGATACCAGACGACGGTGGCCTCGAGGCCGCTCGTGAAGCTCTCCGCCGGCTGCCAGCCGAGCTCGTCGTGGAGCTTGGTCGCGTCGATGGCGTAGCGGCGATCGTGACCGGGCCGGTCCGGCACGAACGTGACGAGGTCGCGATAGCGGGCGACGCCTGCAGGCTTGAGCGCGGCCGCGTGCCGCTCCAGAAGATCGCAGATCGCCTCGACCACCGTGATGTTGCGCTGCTCGCTGTTGCCGCCGATGTTGTAGGTCTCGCCGACCCGCCCGGCCTCCAGGACGCGGATCAGGGCCCGGGCATGATCCTCGACGAAGAGCCAATCCCGGATCTGCCGCCCGTCGCCGTAGACCGGCAGCGGCTTGCCGGCGAGCGCACTCAAGATCATGTGCGGGATCAGCTTTTCCGGAAACTGGTAGGGGCCGTAATTGTTCGAGCACGAGGTCACCAGCACCGGCAGGCCGTAGGTCCGGTGCCAGGCACGGACCAGATGATCCGCGCCGGCCTTGCTCGCGGCGTAGGGCGAGCTCGGCGCATAGGCCGTGGTCTCGGTGAACGGCACGTCGTCGCCGGCGAGGTCGCCGTAGACCTCGTCGGTGGACACCTGATGAAAGCGGAAGCGCTCGCGCGCTCGGGGCCCGAGGCCCTGCCAATAGGCGCGCGCGGCCTCGAGCAGGGTCAGGGTGCCGCCGATATTGGTGCCGACGAACGCCTCGGGTCCCTCGATCGAGCGGTCGACGTGGCTTTCGGCGGCGAGGTTCATGATCGCGTCGGGCCGATGCTCGACGAGCGTCTGCGCCATCGCCTGCGCGTCGCGAATATCGGCTTTGACGAAGCGGTAGCGCTCGGCGCGACCGCCGGGCTCGGCGACGACGGCGGCCAGCGACTGCAGGTTGCCGGCATAGGTCAGGCAATCGACGTTGATCACGCTGTGCGCCGTGCGCTGCAGCAGCTCGCGGATCACCGCCGAGCCGATAAAACCGGCGCCACCAGTCACGAGTATCTTCATTGCGCGCGATCCAGTGATGAGAGGGACGGCCACCCGAAGGCGTGAGGATCAACGCCCCGAACCATGCCATACTTCGCAGTCGAGCCGAAACACTCTTTCTGCCTGCTGTATTCCGCTACCGCGAGATATGAATATTTATTAACCGATTAATCGTCTTGTCAACGAACCTTCGAATTACTGCCGCCGTGCATACCCGGTTGTCGTATTCTGTCACCGAGAATGCTTTGGCTGCACGGTAAATCGATTGTATTCTAAGACTGGCGTCGGTGCTCGAGGGATCGGCGCCGGCAGCAGAGTGGATTGTCCGACATGCGGCAGGCCGGCCGGGCGGAGCGACCATCGAATCTTCGGGACGTGCCGGCTGCCGCCTGACATTATTGCGTCGATCGCGGCAACGGATCGACAGGAAAAGCGACGAGGAGTGCCCTGATGACCGCCAACCAGCATCGACCAGGCCGCATCGGTTCTCGCCCCCGGCTTCGCATCCGTTCGGCCGCGCCCGTCGTGCCCGGCCGTCGGGTCGGCGTGGTGGGCACCGGCTTCGTCGCGCGGCATTTCGTGGTCGAGTTGCTTCGCCGCCCGGAATGGTCGCTCGGCGGCGTGCTCAGCCGACGCTCGCCGAACGACGTCAGCGGCATCCCCGAGGCGGCGCTCACCGACAGTCTCGATGCGCTGCTCGACGCGGCCGATATCATTCTCGAATGCACCGGTGACATCGAGCATGCGACAGCGGTCGCGGACAAGGTTCTCGCCGCCGGCCGGCCGCTGGTCACCCTGAACCCGGAATTCCACGTCACCACCGGGTCGGCGTTCGTCGGCCGGGGCCTGTTGACCGAAGCCGAGGGCGACCAGCCGGGTTCGCTCGCGAGGCTCGCCGAGGATGCCGTCACCATGGGCTTCGAGCCCCTGGTCTACGGCAACATGAAGGGTTTCCTGAACCGGCTGCCGACGCCCGAGGAGATGCGCTACTGGGCGGCTCGCCAGGGGCTCAGCCTGCCGATGGTGACCGCCTTCACCGACGGTACCAAGCTGCAGATCGAACAATGCCTGATCGGCAATTTCCGCCGCGCCGACATCGCCGCGGAGGATCTCTTGGGCCCCGCGGTCGACACGCTGGAGGAGGCGGCAAGGATTCTCGGCGAGGCGGCGCTGCGGGCCGGCGGGGCGATCACCGACTACGCACTCTCCGCCGCGCTGCCGCACGGGGTCTTCATCGTCGCCCGCCACGACGCGGCGCAACACGCGGCGCTTCGCTACCTCAAGCTCGGCGACGGGCCGTTCTACACGCTCGTGCAGCCCAATATCCTGGTGCACCTCGAGGCCTTCAAGACGCTGGAGCGGGTGGCCGCCGGTGGCGGGGCGCTGTTGCACAACACCGAGCAGCCACATCTCTCCGTTGCGGCAGTCGCCAAGCGACGGCTCGTGCCCGGCGAGCGGATCGCGCGCGGCTGCGGCAGCTTCGATTTGCGCGGGATCTGCGTGCGCCTCGCCGACCGGCCCGGTCATCTGCCGATCTGTCTCGCCAACGAGCTGCACGTCCGGCGGACCATCGAACCCGGCGAGGTGGTCGAAATGACCGACGTCGATCTGGCACCGAGCCTCGCCCTCGAGCACTGGCAGCGCATCGCCGACACGGCCGGATCCGCCGAGCGCCGTGTGGCAGGAGGGTGAACGAATGGAGATACGCGATACCGGTCTGCCCGGTCTCAAGCTCGTTCGTCCCCGGTACTTCGAGGACGAGCGCGGATATTTCGTGGAACTGTTCAAGCGCAGCAGCTTTCGCGAGGCGGGCCTGCCGCACGACTTCGTTCAGGACAACGCCTCGTTGTCCCGACAGCCGGGGACGTTGCGCGGCATGCATTGGCAAGCGCCCCCGTTCGCGCAGGCTAAACTGGTCCGCGTCGCCAAGGGTGCGGTGCTGGACATGGTGGTCGATCTGCGCCGCGGCTCGCCGACCTACGGCCAGAACTTCGCCGTCGAGCTGAGTGCCGAGAACCGGCTGCAGCTCATGGTGCCCCGGGGATTCGCACACGGCTTCTTGACCCTCGAGCCGGAGAGCGAGGTGATCTACAAGTGTGACGCCTTCTACCATGCCGCAGCCGAGCGCGGTGTGCATTGGGCCGATCCCGACCTCGCTCTGCCCTGGCCCGACGAGCCGGAGGTGTGCGTCGTCTCGGACAAGGACCGAGCCTGGCCGCGCCTGCGCGACCTGGCCTCGCCCTTCGCCGACACGCCGGTGGAGTCACGCTGCCGAGCCGAAAGCTCGCCGGCAGAGATCGTCGTGAGCTTCTGAGGCTTCGATCGTCAGCGAGGCGCCGGGTGCGCCCCGGGCGGCGCGGTCATTATTCGGGAGTTGGATCGTCATGCGGCTCGCCTATTCGATCAGCGGCTACCATCTGCCTCGCCAGTTCGCCTGGCTGATGGGCGCCATTCGCCATGCCGACGATCTGTTCGTCGTGCATGTCGACGGGCGGACGGCCGAGCCGGTGTTCGCCGAGCTGCGCGCGGTTGCCGGCGAGGCCGACAACGTCGTCGTCATCGACCGGCAGCCGATCACCTGGATGGGCATTTCGCTCGTCGAAGCGGAATTGCGGGCGATCCGCACGGCGCTGGAGGTCGAGCCCTGCTTCGACTACCTGATCAGCTTGTCGATGCAGGACTACCCGCTGAAGAGCCGGGCGGAGATCGTGGCCGCGCTCGAAGCCGCTCCCGGGCGCGATTATTTGACCTTCGAGCCCTTGGCCGAGCAGCCTTTTCACATGCGTCGCCGTCCTTGGCTCTGGTCCTTCGAGCACCGGGGCCGACTGGTGCGGACGATCCTCCCGCGGCCGATACCGCGCGATCTTCCGATCCGTTGGAAAGGGCCCTGGTGGCGCATTCTCAGCCGCGAGACCTGTGCCTGGCTGGCCGCGTCGCCTCTCACCGAGCGCTATCTCGGCTTTTTGAAGAACGTGCAGGCGCCGGACGAGTTCTTCTTCCAGAACCTCTTGATGCAGGGCCTCGGCACGGCACGGCTGGCCGACGGCTATCGCCACTTCATCGCCTGGCCCGGCGGCAGCGCGAGCCCGGAGACCTTGACCATGGCGCGTGCGGACGCGCTCGCGGCCTCGCCGATGTGGTATGCGCGCAAGTTCGACGAGCGGGTCGACGAGCGGATTCTGCACTTTCTGGCGAACCGGATCGGCGCCGAGGTGCCGGCCCACGCCCGTACGGCCCGTGTCGTTTCGGCCTCGCCCATCGCTGCCTGAACCCTGCTGGCCGCGAGCTGCTGCCGCGGAGCCCGTTTCAAAAAGCTTTCGTGCTGTTTCATGAGCTCGGCAGCGAGCAGATGCGAGGCGTTGGTCGGCCGTCGATGCTGCAGCCCGAGTGGGGCTGCGGGGATCCCACGGCCCCGCATGGGTCGGCCGACCGACGACGAAGCAGGTGCTCCCCTCTGGGGCCGCGGGGTCCCCACTGCCCCGCGGGGTACCGAGTTCACCGGCGGTCGGCTTACGGCTGGCGGCGGCTTTACAGCATGGCTTG
>Ga0081528_100030_pt1 | contig 131582 bp, 103 predicted proteins | sample HotLakmasection4_FD_71011 | JGI IMG/M metagenome (GOLD analysis project Ga0081528, IMG submission 71011) | Hypersaline microbial mat communities from Hot Lake, Washington, USA - Section #4 (SPADES assembly) (version 2) | ecosystem: Environmental > Aquatic > Non-marine Saline and Alkaline >...
GATGTTATTGTAGTTTGCGACAATATTCGATGGCGTAGCGGCATGATACGCATACGCCGTAGCGCCCGATGCCGAAACAGCGCTGTTGGTTATAGAAACCAAACCTTGATCCACCCGTATTCCGGCGCGGTTGTTATTCCAGAAGACACTATGGAGGACATCCACGGAAGCGGAAGGATGATCCACCCATAATCCATTGGTATTACTGTTTTGAGATACCACATGGCGCAGCAATACATCGGAGGAAGTGCCTAGCACATGGATTCCCGCTGATCCAGTATTCCTGATCCGGATATCTTCAAGACGACTGCCGCTTGCGCTCGACATCCGCACCCCTACCCCCGCGTTGGTAAACGTCATATGTTCGATCGAGATATATTGCGCACTGTTAATATTAAAAGCATAAGCCGATGAGCTTTTTGATTGTCGATTCCAGACCGTCCCTCCTGCGCTATAATTCGTGCTTCCGATGATATAGACGAAATCACTGGTCGAACCACTACTCAGGGAGTCTATTACCGGATTGGCCGTTAGGTTATACGTGCCCGTGTCTACATAGATTATGTCGCCAGGCTGAATCGGATGGGTAGACAAAAGATTATTTAACGTTGCTTTTGGGCTACCAGGAGAAGTTCCTGTATTGCTATCGCTTCCCGGAGACGTTGTATACACATTCCCATTGGTCAAGGAGTTATTGAGATAATACACATAAGGACCATTTCTAAATGTAAAATTCGTATAATTTTGGCTTAGAATTTGATCATTTGATTCGTCTACTATTCTCCATCGCGCAAACCGTGACGAATCATACAATAAATTCGTCCAAGCATGTTCGCCGGACAAAACAGAAATGCCTGTTGCCGCAATATTCCAAGTTTCACCTGCATCAAGGGAAATTTCAATCCGAAGGGTATCGCCAGTACTGAAACCGCCAGCATTCCAGCGCACTAAATCGCTAAATTCTGCATTTAATACCCCTCCATCATTTAGACTTAGCACCAGCGCCCAGCGGTTCGTTTGGGATTTGCTTGCCCAAGCCGTTCCACCGTAAGCACCCGCATTAATGCGTCCGCCATTCGGGGCAGGCTCATTTGTCCATGCTATTGACGAGGGAGAACCGAAATCTATTAGAGGAGAGTATTCTGTGTCATTCGTAACGACAATATCCATCCATGGATCGAATCTGCCAGTTGGGCTTGTGGGGAAAAAATTATCATTTTCAGGGTCTGCAAACAAAGGTTCACCAAAAGATGAATGTTCCCACTGTCCTGTGTCCTCTTGTAATTGTTTTAAGCTTGGAAAACCAAGAAGATTTACATTCCAGAAAAGAGAATAATCTCCGCTAGTCAACTGAGGCAACCCGTTAAGAGTTCCCCCTACAAACACCGAATTATGTGCTGACCATGGCCTATACTGACTGGTACCTGCATGAAAATTCTGATTGCTCCAAAATACAGAATTATGAAACGTATAGTTGCCCTTAACTGGAGATATGACGGCGCTGTTTCTAGCAAATATCGAATCTTCAATACTTGCCCCAGCACGATGGATTGCTATGTTATTGTCGCGAAGAACGACACCATCAAGTTTAAGACCGGAAAAGTTATTGCCTCCCGCACCATCTGCATTTATCGCTCCCTGAGATGATGAACTGTCACTAATCGTCATATTGCGCAACTCAATATTATTTGCAGCAAGGCGAAACATTGGAGCGTTCGAATTTCGCTGAAATATAGTGCCATAAGGTCGTGGCACGCCTTCGATCAGAAAACGATCAGTTGACGTGCCAAAGAAATTAATTTCTGCAGTATAATTACTATATACTCCATCATCTACAAGCACTACATCATGTTTGCCCATTTTGTATGCGTCTAAAAGATCCGTTAGGGTTAATTTCGGTGACGATGGAGAAACACCTGAATTTAAATTATCGCCGGGTGCGATCGTAAAATAATCGTTACTCGTGCTGATGTCGTTTATATAATAGGGAACGCGTACACCCCCGATAGAGAATCGTTGTCCGCTCTGCGACCATGTATTGGTATCGCTATCCAAGACAACCCTCCAAAATAAAGATGTTGGATTTATAGTGGAGACATCCCATGAATAAAAACGATTCGTGACGAGAACTCCACTTGCTATATTACTCCAATTCACACCAGCATCGGCACTATAATCAAGGGATACAGTATCATTTGTTTCAATCGCTCCATAATTCCATCGAATATCATGAACGGATCCCGTAACCGTGCCTCCATCGCTGAAAGTTATAGCTAACAGCCAGCTATTTGTAGGTGTTTCGACAGCTTCTTCGGTTCCCCCATATAAACCTGCATTTATTCGTGCCCCATTGTTTCCAGGCTCATTTGTCCAGGATAACGAAGATGGGTCCCCAAAATCAATCAATGGAGAGTTGGCCTGAGGAAAGAAGTTATCATTTTCAGGATCAACAAACTGTGGATCAGCAAAAAGGCTGTTGGGCATATTCCATTCGTAAAGATATGCTTTGGATCCATTCAAAAATCGAACATCCCAAAATACATTATAGTCACCGTTCAGAGACCCAATAATATCGCCACCCACATAAACAGAATTTGATATCGAAAACGTGGAAACATTAATTGATGATTCCCCTCCATTATTCCAAAATACACAATGATTAAAGGACTGTGATGAGGCGTTTGGATCACGAACAGCTATATTATCCACAAACAAAGATCTTGAAACATTCCAATTTCCACGCGCCAAGGCCGTGGCATTATTTCTTATAATGACGTTCTCCAAAAACAAGCCAGACGGTGGCGGGAACGCAAGGTCACCAGCAAAAGCTTTTCTACCATTCCTAATAGTTAAATGTCGGAATAAAAGATGATTTCCTAATAAGCCAAACACATCCGCATTAGAGTTATTTCTTGAAAAGACTGTACCCCCCGCCGTCACGTTCGTGCTGCCAATAAATTCGATCGGGTTGCCTGAAGCGCCGGATACGGATATCGTTACGGTGTAATTGGAATATGTGCCTGTATCAATAAACACCCGGTCACCAGGACCCAGCGCGTGCGTAGCCAGTAAATTCGTCAACGTCAACATCGGGGCGGCGGCATTGGTGCCTGCATTTAAGTCCGACCCGACAGCCGTGGTATACACATTCCCGTTGGTGGAACTATCATTGACAAAATAATCCGCTGCGGAAGCGGTCGGGCAACCGGAAAAGAGACCCGCGAAAACCAAAACCAGAGCGGGTATACAAAACGTTCCCGCCTTTCCCGATGGACGTGGCATGAATAAAGCTAAATACATGGTGATAACTCAAGAATATAGTACCCGTAGCATGCTGGAAGTAAAGCAAATAGGAATCTGTTAAAACGTTTGAAATATAATAAATAAGCAAACGTAAAAACAATACTACGCTTGCACAAAGCTCATAATTAATCCGAACGGGTTTTGTTTCTGTCTTGCCCGGACAAGCGAGTTCTGGACCACGAAACCTGTACGTTTCCTGTGATGTAATCGTACCAGCCCAGAATCGTCATCCCGTTCAATTGGACGAAAGCGGTAAACGCACTGAGTCCCGGCGCCCGTTTCCCTTGCAATGCCGTTATCCAGCCCACGGTCGCCAGAAGATAAAACATGCCCTGCAAAGCCCCTGTTATTCGATACATCCACGCATCCATCCCAAGCGCCACATTAGCGCCTGCGCAAGCCAACAACAAAAACGGGGACAGCAATCTCAATATTTTATGCGAAACAAACTCGAAAAAAATGGGATTGCGCCAAGGCAATATCAGGGAAGGATACAAGCGCACCAATTGAATATTGCCGGCCAACGTCCGCCGCTTGCGACGCGCTTCCACAGCCGGGGACGCCGCAGGCCGGTCGCGGACCACCGCCCGTTCTTCAAAGACGCACCGCGCGCCCTCCATAACTGCTTGCATAGGAATCGCTACATCGTCCAGCACGCATGAAGGCGGAATGGGTTTAAACAACCGGCGTCGCAACGCGTATAACGCGCCCGTAGCGCCAGGGACCGAACGGAATCGCGCTTCGCTGCGGCGAATACATTTTTCGTATCGCCAATAAGCATCCAAGCCCTTTTCCGTCATGCCTGTTTCACGATCCGGCACGTAAAAAACAAGTTCGCCCGATACCACGCCAACGTCCGGATCGGCGAAATTTTCCATCAGCGCAGTCAGCGCGCCTGACTCGATGACTTGCCGGGCATCGGTAAAAACAAGCGCTTCCGAGCGCGCTTGCCGGACTAAATCATTAAGCACAGATGGTTTTCCCCGCCGCTCCGCAAACGAAATTACGCGCACGCGTGAATCCGTGATATCGCGCAAACAATCCGGAGTGCCATCATCCGAGCCATCGGATCCAATCAGTATTTCGTCTATCAAGGATGCGTCGGCACTTTCCAGCAAGGCCTGTATTTTGGGGGGCAATGTTTCGGCTTCGTTATACGCAGCGATCAGAACCGTACATGATTCGGAGGTTTTGCCTTTCGCCACCGGCGCGGGGAAAAAACGGGCCAGACAGAAAATCACGAGCGGATACAACACGTAAATGTAAGCGATTCCGATCACGCAAAGCCAGAAAAGCCATTCAAGCATCAGTAGCCCCGGTGTTTCGTGCATTACTCGAGAGGCGTATGCCGCCCGCCTGTGATAATTTTCCATCCTTTTCGCACAGCACGGACAAGAAAAGGCGGTTCATCCACAAATTTTTCAACCAGCACTTTATTCAAGTACGTCAAATCGTGTTGCGCACTGATACGAAGCCAAAGCTCATAATCATCAAAGTAATAATCGGGATTCCACCCCCCTACTTCATCAAGCACATCACGCCGGTGCACCACGCAATCGGTATCAATAAAATTGTACCGCTTCAATTTTTCGCGCGAATACCCATGCATAAACCGCTGAAACGGATTGCCCCAGATGGGTTTGCCTGTTTTTTTGTCCCGGTACATGCAACGGCAATAAAGAAAAACCGTTTCAGGATGCGCCTGTAAATATCCCATCATGGTGCTTAAATAATGAGGACGCCAAATATCATCGTCATCGAGATACGCAATATAACGTCCCCGCGCCATAGTAAAAATTGCGTGGTTTTTCGCAATGGCGCCATGACTGCCCGGAGGTGATTTTTCCGGCAGATTATAAAACCGCAAACGGTCATCCCCGTACGACGCCACGGTTCCGGCTGTGTCATCCGGCGTGCAATCGCCCACGATATTCATTTCCCAATCCTTAAAATCCTGCGCGAGAACCGATTCAATCGCCGCGCGCACAACCTGCGCGCGATTATACGTGCTGGTTACTATGCTTACCAACGGGGTTTCCGTGGGTTGATTAGATTTGGATTTTTCATCGTGCATGCGACGCATCCTACGTTCCGCGTGGTTGCTATTCAATGACAAATAAGCATAATGGCGCGCATGCGTATTTTGACCAATATGATGTTTTGGCAAAGCCGGGTATGGACCGAGTCCACACAGTCCATTTACGCGGTTGGCACGGAAACGCCCTGGCCCGTTTGGAAAGAGGCGTGGCGGCTTTGGCGTCACGCCCCCGCATACGATGTGGTGGTGACCATGGGCGTCCGGGAGTCGTTTGCTTTTGCGTTCCTGCAATGGATCACGGGACGGCCCTCCAAACAAATCATGTGCGAAGTCTTTATTGATGAACCACAACCAGGGTTTCTCTGGCGCATTAAAACGTCTTTGTACCGCACACTGGCCTCGCGCGCCTGGGGCATACAGACCAATAGCACGGCTGAAATACAAACAGGCGCGCAACGGTTTAACATCCCCGAGGATTCGTTCCGGTACGTACCCCTTCATACCACCATCGAAGAACCTGCGTTGCATACACAAGACGACGGCTTTATTTTTGCCGCAGGCCGCAGCTTGCGCGATTACGAAACATTGCTTTCCTTGGCGGATCGCCTGCCTCTCCCTCTTACGATAGTGTGCGGCCACGACGATTTACGCACCATAAAGCCGCCCCCCAACGTCACGGTGCTGCGAGAAATTAATCGCGATGAATATCTATCGCTGATGAAACGATGTTCGTTTACAGTCACACCGCTGCGGCCCACGGAACGATCCACCGGCCAAGTTGTCGTGCTGGAAGCCATGGCGCTGGGTAAAGCTGTCATTGCCACGCATGCGCCCGGAACCGCCGATATTATTCGTCATGGCGCATCCGGCTTATTGGTGCCGCCGCGGGATCCGGAAGCCCTGTTGCAAGCCATACAATTCATGACCGACCATCCCGAAGAGAAAAAAAAGATGATTGAAGAAGCTATGGCGTATGTCCGGCAACAAACTTCGTATGACGATCACGCGCGGATCAAACTGACGGCTATTCACGAACTTGTTGCGCGCGCGCACCTTCCCGCGCAGCCGCATAAGCCAGCGCCGTGAGAATCAGGAAAGGCACGGCGGGTAGATGATGACGCGCGCCGCCTTCATACAAAGTGTAAATCAGGAATTTAGATAAAACGACTATCGCAGTCGCCATTTCCGGCAAAGTCGGCTTTTGACGCGTTTTGAGCGCCGACCACGCCATAAGCAACCAGGCGAATACCAGCGCAGCCCATCCCACTTGCACGATCATACGCAACAAAGGATCAAGCCGCCCCATCGCGTCGCCGCGCCAATTAATCAATTCCACAAATGTCGTTTCCGTGCCCCATGTGTGAAGCAACTTGGACGCCGCCAACCGCAAAAATGCGCCGGGCTGTTCCCGGATAAACGTCCATGCCTGTTCTTTGCACCAGCGTCCATGTTCAAGCATCTCCTGAGGCGTGTGCAGGTCTACTTGATCCGGAATAGGACTATACATCCCGTCGGACGCAGGGTTATTCGCACTATAAAAAACCAGCGGACCCGACGTGCAAATCAACACCGGCTCGCCAAACACCGCGTGATTACGCATGACCCACGGCGCGAGTACCGCGCTTGAGCAAAGGGCAAAAAGAAAAACCGCCATCCATCGCTTTTTATCCAGCCAGTGTCCCGACAGCGCCAACCAGAAAAAGGCCGCTTGCACCGGTGCCACCAGCAACGTCGCTTTCGTTAATGCGCCCCATCCCGCGACTACGCCGCCCCCGCAGGCCGCGCGCCAACAAGCAGGATTCCTAGCAACATAGATCCACGTCCACGCCACCAGCAACATCGCCAACGTGTATAAGTAGTAATAGTAAGGGGTCACGAGGATATACAACAGAAAACCGGGGTACAACGACAGGCCCAACGCGCCTGCCCGCGCAAAGGAACGGGGCATAACCCCTGTAGCAAAACGATACGACAAAAACACCAGCGCCACCACCAGCGGGATTTGACAGATTTGCGCAACCACAGGCGATGCGGCAAACAGCTTGAAGAAAAAAGCATAATACCAAATCTGCGCCGGGGCATAATAGGTCATCGGCGACATCTCCCCGGTCCGTGCCAGGGTTTCGGCTTCGCGCATGACAAACCATCCGTCGAACGTGGGTCGCGATTGAAACGTAAAAATGAGTATAAGTTGGAGCAAAACGGGGAGCACAAGCAGTAACGCGCAAAATGTGGATTCTTTCCAATCCGCGACCCATGCCAATGGACGACGGTGGTAGCGTATGACGACCGCGCACACCATCGCGCCGCCCACCAAGGGGATATAGCCTGCCCACACCCCCTTATAAGCAGGGAAAAACAACAGCAAACCCGCAACCAGAAAACCGGCCAACCGGAATGCTAGAACCAAAGTCCATTGGATGAACATAGCCAAGGTGCGCATATCCTCGTCATTATGTTTGTGCGTCGCAGAATTGCCAGTTAATATTCCCTTCTATGGCACAAAACCAGTTCAAAGAGAAAAACAGGGACACGGAAACGACCCGCCCCGGTCCCGTTATATATTTTGAGCGCTTTATGCCATCGCGCAGGCAAAGCAGAAATCCGTTGCAACACACACATCAAGCAGGCTGGCTCACCACGGTGCTTACGGCGTTTCTGATGTGGGCACAACCGCGTTGGCCCGGTCCGGGGCTTTGGGCCGTATTGGGTTTATCGGTAGGAATGCAATGCCTTGTGTATGGAGCGCTGGCCCTTCAGGACAAACACATACCCAAAACACGGATAGGCCATCTTCTCGCAACGCACATGGTCCGGTGGTTTCCGTGGCTGGTTTTCGTGGCACAAACCACCTACTTGTTTTTAATTGTCACGGTTTTATGGATGAGCGCGCAAATGCTCGGAGTCCATGCCCCCGCATGGGTTCACACCACGCTATACATCCTGCTTGTGCTCATTCCGGTCCGCCGTATTATTTTCGAATGGGCCTCGCATCGAGGGCAAGACATACGAACGCCGGTGCAAGATGCGCTTCAGTATTTCACCGTGATTGTGGTGACTCTCCTGATCGGGGTTCTTGCCACGCATTTTGTAAGCCCGTTCGGTCACCCCATCACGGGAGACAATTCCGTGCCTCTGATCTTTATATGGGTCATCGCAACGCTTGTTATTTTAAGCTGTGTGGTTCTGTTTATTGACAACACATTCAGCAAACGCAAGCGCCGATGATGTACCGGGATCAGGTGGCATCCTGCCCGCGCGCCATAATAACTTTGCCGGTTCGCACAATTTCCACGATTTTGTATTTCTGCATCATGCCGACAAACGCATCCACTTTTTCGGTGTCGCCTGTGGCCATGATAATCATGGAAACATCCGTCAAATCCACGGTTTTACAGTTAAAATGATCGGCGATTTGCAGCACTTCCGTGCGTTCCTCGCTATCGGCCATGACTTTCACTAACGCCATTTCCTTGCTGACCACGTTTTGACTGGTGTGGTCCAGGCAATGAATCACGTCAATGAGTTTGCTGACTTGCTTGATGATTTGATCCAGATTTTCAATATTGCCTTTGGCCGTCACCGTCATGCGCGAATAATCCCCATCCAACGCGGACGAAACCACCAGCGAATCTATATTAAATCCGCGTCGCGCAAAAACCTGCGCAATGCGTGCGAGCACACCGGGCTTGTTCGCGACATACAAACTTATCGTATGGGTATCACTTACTTCATTCATTCCAGTCACACTTTCTTTCTTATACAAAAGGTATTCCGAATCATCACGTCGAGCCCGTCGGCTTTTCAAGCCGGTGGCGTGGCGCTTCAATTAACATATCCTCCAACGCGCGGCCGGCCGGGATCATGGGGTACACATTGTCCCCTTTCACGCATTCCGCGTTGATCACACAAGGTCCGTCGTTGTAATCCATTGCGCGCTTCAACACTTTGCGAATATCCGCGGGCCGTTTTAGCGTAAAGCCTTTCGCGCCGGGAAACGCATCGGCGAGCTTGGCAAAATCAGGATTGCCTTCCAAATCCACGCCGCTTTTACGGTCTTCAAAAAACAATTCCTGCCATTGACGCACCATTCCGAGATAGTGGTTGTTCAACACCAGAATTTTGACCGGCAATTTATGCACGCACGCCGTAGCCAACTCGCACATAGTCATTTGAAACCCGCCGTCGCCCACAATAGCCCAGACTTGCTTGTCGGGTTTGCCGAATTTCGCGCCCATCGCAGCCGGGAAACCGTAGCCCATCGTGCCCGCACCGCCTGAACTAAGCCAGGTATGCGGCTCGACTGATTTGCAAAACTGCGCCGCCCACATTTGATGCTGGCCCACATCCGTTGAAATAATCGCGCGTGACTCCGTCATTTTATCCAACTCATCCAGAATGTGCTGCATTTTCAGCCCACCGGTCTTACGGTATTTCAAAGGATACTGCTTTTTATAGCCATTTAATTTTTTGTTCCAGGCATCGGTGTCCAGACGGGCAACGTGCTTGTACAATTCCTGTAGAATGACCCGGGCATCGCCTATGCAGTAATGATGCACTTGAATCATTTTATGAATCTCGGCGGCATCTATATCAATATGGATGCGCACGGCGTCTTTGCAGAATTTGGCAGGCTGACCCACAATGCGATCATCGTAGCGGGAGCCGATGGACATCACTAAATCACATTCCACCATCGCTTTGTTCGCATACGCCGTTCCGTGCATGCCCAGCATGCCCAATGCAAGCGGATGATCCTCGGGGAACGCACCTTTGCCTAGCAACGTCGTGGTTACCGGCGCGTTTAAGCGTTCCGCCAGCATTTTCACTTCCGCCTGCGCATTGGCAATCAACGCGCCATGCCCGGCCAGAAGAACCGGTCGCTGCGACTTGCTTAACGCCTCGGCAATAGCTGTGATGGACGCCAGATCGGTTTGTATGTCCGGCTTGTATCCGGGCAAATCCATTTCCGGATCCAATTCCGACGTGCATGGCCCGGAACTAATGTCTTTGGGAATATCAATCAACACCGGCCCGGGTCGTCCCGTTTGCGCGATATGAAATGCTTCTTTGACAATGCGGGGGATATCGTTGGATCGCTTGACCAGATAACTATGTTTCACCACCGGCATGGTCAAACCAAAAACATCTGCTTCCTGAAAAGCGTCTTTGCCCAGCATCGTGCTGATGGTTTGCCCCGTGATGACCACCATCGGGACCGAATCCATGTGCGCCGTCATAATCCCGGTAATGGTGTTGGTCGCGCCCGGGCCACTGGTCACCAGCACCACGCCCGGCTTGCCCGTCGCCCGCGCATACCCGTCAGCCATGTGCGTGGCGCCTTGTTCATGACGAACCAGCACCAATTTAATTTTAGTCTTGGTCGTCACCAAAGCATCGAAAATCGGAATCGCCGCGCCGCCGGATAATCCCCAGATATACTCGACGCCTTCCATTTCCAGCCGCTTCACCAAAGCTTGAGCGCCATCCATCGGCTCCGGATTCACAACCGCCGCGCCCGGCGCACTTCGATCCAAACCCGCTTTTTCTTTGTCATCCATAACCGCACCCGTTTTCGCAATCATCTTTTTTCTCTCCAAAGTAATTAATATGGATAACAAATTATGCCGATAAAACGAAACAGGCAAGAAGAAAAATAGAAAAAAGTGATAATATTAAATTATATTGACAAAAATAATTATGAATAAAGAAATAATTGAAACTATTAATATATTTTTATTGACTAAAACTTATACGAATAAAGATATTTAGTATTACTTGTTCATTTATATGCCTTTGCTTGAGTGAGGGCCAGCTCTTTCTCCTTTCGTCTCGCAAACTGGTTGCTGATGACAGCTCCGATGTGATAGAAATTAAATAGTATGAGTACGGTGCATAATCAATTGAACCGGCCCGTGCATCTGGCACGACGGGACGCGTTTTACGAGCGGGGGGTCGAATTATTGTTTCAACCCTTGCAGCACATGGCCACCGCCACGCGCATTCAACATTTGCAACAAGTCATGGATTTATTGTCTACCGCGAAACAGCACGCTTTTTTTGCTTACCGGGGACAAAAACCCGCCCAGAAAGAAGTGGATTTCCATGAATTTCTCAAATTAATTCTGGATAATGTGCAATCTATCCACTCCATGATGCTCCATCAGTCGCACCTTGAAGAAGCGGAAAGTTTTCTTTGCCAGTTTTTAAATACATCCAGCGAACAATGCCAGCTCCCGGCCATGCATTATCGTAGGCGTGCCGAAGATTTAATGCAGGGGTTATGGCAAATGATGCAACTGGCGTACGCGCCGTACCGTACGCTGCAAGCATCGTTTCGTGAATCAGCTTCGCCGGAAGAACTTGCGCGATACCAAAAAGCGTTTTCCAGTTTCGAGGAAGAAACACGCACTCGTTTTCCCAACCCAACCGCTGCATAATTAAATGCGCCCGAACTTCCGGTCGAGTTCGTTGTAGCCCATAAAAATCAACGTGGGCCGTCCATGGGGACATGTATAAGGCATGTTGGCTTGCGCGAGATCCACCACAAGCCGCTCAATTTCCTGCAACGTCAACCGGTCATTCGCTTTTACCGCGGCGCGGCAGGCGGCTTTGGCCACCCGCTCTTCGGCCCATCGCTCGGTGCCGCCCCGTTCCCCGCTTTGCTCAAAGCCCTGCGCAATGTCCGCGAGCACCGATGTCGCCGACACGCCCCCTAGACACACAGGCATGGCGTCCACCAGAAATGTGTCCCCGCCGAATTCGGAAAGACCGAACCCCATGGCCACCATCAAGTCTATATGTTTGCGGACATGCACGGCATCGCGCGGCGATAAATCCACGGTTTCAGGCGCAAGCAATCCCTGACTTTTCACTTTGCGTTCCACGGTTTCGCGCATAAATTTCTCGAACATCAAACGCTCGTGCGCGGCATGCGGATCCATCAAAACAAGCCCGTCTTCGGTTTCCATCACCACATACAAGCCTCCCACCTGCCCGAGAATACGGCACCAGGACCAAGGCGCATCCGCGCGGTTTTCCGCGGCCCCTTCATCCCCGTGACTTCCGGTCCCCTGCCCCGGTCCGGCGGCGGAGGATGCAGGATCCTCCCGCGCCGCTTCCTGCGGAGGCAACCGCGGATACGTGAAAGAAGGCATGAACGGCAAATCGGCAATATTCAATCGTGGCGCAGGAGGCGCCGGCGCCGCCCCGGTACGATTTCCTTCCCGTAACGGCTCTCCGCCCGCAGAATCCGGGGTAACCGCCAACGCACGTTTTAATCCCTCAATCACGGCATCGCGCACCCAATCGTTTCGACGGAACCGCACTTCTTTTTTGGTGGGATGCACATTGACGTCCACCAAGTCCGGCGACATCTGAAGGAAAAGATAAACCGACGGATATCTCCCTTTGGGCACATACGTGTGATAGGCCTCATTCAACGCAAACGCAACGGTCGGGGCGGAGGCCGGGCGACCATTCACAAAAATAAATTGCTCGGACCGGTCCGCGCGATGTTGATGCGCCAACGCGGCCATACCTGAAACATGCACGTCCCCTCCCCGGTAATCCACGGCGCGCAAATTACGCGTGTAATCCCGCCCATAAATTTCCCGTAAACGGTCTTCCAGCGTCGCGTTGTCCGCCAATTCGTATACCATGCGGTCGTCCACCATAAACGTCATGCCAATATCGGGGTGCGACAAGGCATACACCAGAAATGTTTGCCGAAGGTGCGACAACTCCGTCGCGTCCGCGCGCAGGAATTTGCGTCGCGCAGGCACATTAAAAAACAAATTGCGCACTTCAAAACGCGTGCCGATCGGACACCCCGTTTCTTTTACATCCAGCAACTTGCCCCCGTTAATCTGCACTTCCGTGCCTGCCACATCGTCGGCCGGGCGCGTGATCAATGTAAATCGGGACACCGACGATATCGCAGCCAGCGCTTCACCCCGGAATCCCAAAGTTGCCACGCATTCAATGTCGTCCACATCCCGGATTTTACTGGTCGCATGCCGCTCAATCGCCAGCAACGCATCATCACGCGTCATGCCATGCCCGTTATCCGCCACAGCAATTAAGCGCTTCCCGCCCGCCACCACCTGCACATCAATCCGCGTCGCTTTCGCATCAATGGCATTTTCGACTAATTCCTTCATGACGGACGCAGGACGATCCACCACTTCGCCCGCCGCAATTTTATTGGCCACATGATCCGAAAGCACATGAATTCTTGGCAATGCACACATAATGACACGCAGTATATCACACAACCCAAGCGTGCCAATGAATAAGCGGCTTCTTCCCGCGCACGGATTAAAAAAGAATCACGGTTCCGATTCGTTAATGATATGGTGGCAGATATTCACGGTAAGCGCAGTCAGTTCGTCGGTTTTATCCGCGAAATAGCGTTCGACCAATCCCAAGTGACGGGCAAGAAAACGGGACACGGCTACTTTCGGGTATGCATAAACGCGCAGCGTAAAACGGGTTTCGTTGTTTTCTTCACGACGCAGCGTCACGTGGGTCAACGCTTCAAAGTCCCCAAAAAATCTTTTTCCCGTGGTGTGATAAAGAAGCTCGGCCGTATTTTGATTAGCCAGATTTCGATAAACTTCCGTAATGACCGATTCCTGATTTTTGCGGTTCACATAAGACCAGCGGTTGGTTGATTCCTGTTGCACGACAAACTCGGGTTTCTCTCCTTCCGGCAATAATCGCCCGTACTCAAGTTGAACGCGATCAAGCATATTGTCCTGCTGAAATAAAAATATCGCCGTGGCAAACGGCACCGCCACCGAACCGGCCAACGATACGGGGATGTACGATTGATCCATCACGGCTTTCACCAAGGCGTGGTCTTCAGCAGGAATTTTTTCAGCCGCAAAGGTTTCGTGCAAAACGAAAAGACACAGCGCCGATAAAAAATAGTTCATCACGGATTTCTAACGAAGCCTTGTTAGGATTCTCCTTGTGTACCGCTAGCATTTCACTAAACAATAACAGGCGTGTGATACGAGGCATTCGCGGGAGAGGAAGATACGCTATGGGTTTTGATCTGCTGTTGACGAATGGAAAAGTATACGACGGACTCGGAAATCCGCCGCGTCCCGTGGATGTCGGCATTACAGGCGATACAATCAGCGCGATCGGCGAACTGCGCAAAGCAGAAGCTGCGCGCGTGCTGGATTTGGCCGGGCTTACGCTGTGCCCGGGGTTCATAGACGTGCATTCGCATTCCGACGCCTATGCTTTGGTAGAACCGTCCGCGGCTTCCAAAATCACGCAGGGCATCACTACGGAAGTCGTGGGCAATTGCGGGGCGTCCGCCGCGCCGTTGCATGGGGAATATCGCATGCCTTCGGATTGGCGGTCCCATTCGTTTCCCGGATCGTGGAGCACCGTAGCGGAATACCGCGCCCTGCTGGACCAAACGCGGCCCGCTGTCAATATGGCCATGCTTATCGGGCATAACACCTTGCGGGCGGGCGTGGTCGGGTACGAAGGCCGCGCGGCCACAGCCGAAGAACAAAAAACCATGGAACAGCGTCTGGCTCAAAGTCTGGAAGAAGGAGCCTGCGGACTAAGCACCGGCTTGATTTATATTCCCGGCGTATTTGCGCCACGGGAAGAAGTCGCGGCGTTGTGCCGGGTCGTCGCCGCATACGATGGTATCTACACGTCTCATATGCGAAGCGAAAGCAGCGCTTTGCTGGAAGCGATAGATGAAACCCTTGATTACGGACGCCAATCCGGCGCGCGCGTGCAAATCTCGCATCTGAAAACGTCGGGACGGTCCAACTGGCATAAAATAGACGACGCGCTCCAGAAAATTCGCGACGCGCGCGCCGAAGGGCTAGACGTGTGCGCGGACCGGTATCCCTATACTGCGGCATGCACCGATCTCGACGTCATCCTGCCCGACTGGGCTCTGGATGACGGCCATGCAGCTATTCTTGCGCGTGTGCGCGATCCGGAAACGCGAAAGCGCCTGCGCGATGAACTTATGGAAGCGCGGGGCGACGCTTATTGGGAAACCGTGCATGTTGGCTCAACGCATCATCCCGACAACGCGCGCTTCAAAGGCATGCCGTTGTGTGACGTGGCGCGCGTGCTGGGAGTGGAGCCTGTGGATGCCATGCTGTATATGGTGGACACCGATGAATTAAAAACCACCGGCATTTTCTTTGGCATGAGCGAAGATAACATGTGGCGCATTCTGGGCGAACCGAACGTGATGCTGGGAAGCGACGGCTCCATTCACGCGCCACACGGCCCTCTTTCCCACGACCATCCCCACCCTCGCGCGTACGGCAGTTTTCCACGTTACTTGCGTGCCGTTCTTGACGGAAAAACCGTGCCGCTTGCCGAAGCCATCCGGAAAATGACTTCGTTATGCGCATCGCATTTCGGATTCCCCGACCGGGGCGTGCTGGCGCAAGGGTACCGGGCGGACCTTGTGGCATTCGCGCCCGATGAAGTACAAGATCACGCCACATTTGCCGAACCCCACCACTGTTCCACCGGCATGCGGCTGGTCATCGTGAACGGCGTCGTAACCATTGAAAACGGAAAAGAAACCGGTCAACGCGGCGGCCGGTTTGTCTCTAACCGGCATAGTGCATAAATTCGTTTGTCACCCCCGGGCCTACCGGAATCGAACAGGAGGGTCGGGCTCCGTCCCGACCGCGTCGCTGGAGGGGGCCACGTCGTGGGTGGACGCCACGGAGGGCGTCCCTCCCATCGCTCCCCGTCCCGACCGCAATCCGCTTACGATCTGCTTCTATTTCTCTGTCCCCATTTTCTCCTCTGTCCCCATTTTCCCCCGCTTTTCTTTATCCCAGTCGGGGGCGAAATCGGGATCAATGATGCGCTGATTCCGCTCGAGTCTGTAGATCTGGTTCATCTCCTCCGCCGACAAGCTAAAATCAAAAATATCGAAATTGGATCGGATGTGTTGCGGGTCGCTGGATTTAGGAATAGCCACGACCTGTTCCTGTTGCAATAACCAACGCAACGTTACTTGTGCGGGTGATTTCCCATGCTCTTCCGCAATCTTTGAAATCTCCTCATTCTTCATAACCTCGCCGCGAGCAATAGGGCAATAAGCGGTGAGTAGAATGTGTTTGCTCAAGCAATACGCCCGAATATCGGCTTGGCCCAAAAAGGGATGGTACTCAATTTGATTTGTAAAAATCGGAGAGCGCGAAGCCTCGATAGCGGCATGTAATCGCGGCACCGTGAAGTTGCTGACGCCGATTTGCTTTACCCTGCCTTCGTCTTGTAAATCATTCATTGCCTGCAGGGTCTCATCCATAGGAATCTCATCATTGTCCCAGTGAATGAGCAGCAGATCAACATAGTCGGTTTGCAAGCGGTCCAAGCTTTGCTCGAATGAGGTTTGCAAAGACACAGCATCCAGTTGTTCCCGCCATATTTTCGTGGTCAGGAACAGTTCTTCCCTAGGAATACCTGACTCATTTAGCACGCGGCCGATTTCCGCTTCGTTCTCGTAGGCCTGTGCCGTGTCTATATGGCGATAGCCCGTCTCAAGGGCCGCGTGCACGCTGCGTTGGCATTCATCGCCTTTCAACTGCCAAGTGCCGAATCCCAGCGCGGGGATCGTGGTCCCGTGCGCCTTCCGCATAATCATCGGGTTTGTTGACGTGGTTTGCTTAGCCATTTCTATACATCCTTTCGTTTTCATTTTTCCGCACCCTATCGAATCGGCATCCTCCATCCCATCGGTGATTTCATGAAATTGAGATGCGATATCCCTTACGGCAGCGGGTGCATTGATCTTGTCTTGACGGCCTGATTCCTCCAGACTCGTATCCCTGACTCGCAAACAAGAGTTGTGCCGCGTAAAATAACATAGAAAGGTAGCTATGAATGTTCGATTGTTATTGGCTGATGATCATGCGCTGATGCGGCAGGGGTTAAAAGCGTTGATTGAGCAGGAAGAAGGCTTTGTGGTTGTCGGGGAAGCGGATAATGGCATGGCTACCGTAAAATTAGTCGGCGAGACCGCGCCGCATGTAGTCATCATGGATGTGGCTATGCCGGATTTGAATGGGATTGAGGCTACCCGGAAAATTGTTTCGGAGCACCCGCAAACGAACGTGGTGGCGCTGTCCGGGCACGCGAAAAAAGAGTTTGTCCGCGAAATGTTGACAGCCGGCGCGTCTGCCTATGTGTTAAAAAACCGCGCGTATGACGAGTTGGTGCGCGCGGTCCGTGAAGTGATGAAGGGGCGTAAATATTTAAGTCCCGACATAGCCCGCGGCGTTGTAGACGACTATGTTGAAATGTCCACCTCGATTAGTGAAAATCCCGCTTTCACGGTCCTTACCCACCGGGAACGCGAGGTCTTGCAGCAATTAGCCGAGGGCCGCAGCACGAAAGAAATGGCGGAGAATCTGGGCGTAAGTGTTAAAACGGTGGAAACACACCGGCGCAATATAATGGAAAAACTCAATCTGCATAGCGTGGCGGAATTAACCAAATACGCCGTGCGTGAAGGGGTCAGTTCGCTGGACACCTGAAAGTTGTCCCTCTGCATCTGCCCCCCACCCTCACCGCTGACAGCGACCGCCGATCACGTATCTATGCGCTCATGGATGCGAAGATCAACGACCAGCGGTAGATGGTCGGAGGCGACGCGAGCCAGGCGATGGCGCGGCACGCGGATGCGCGTGATCTCAATTTCTGCATTAATCAACACATGATCAACCGAGCCAAACGGATGATAGCCGGGTAGCGTCATCTGGGGAATATGCCCGGACAAAGCTTCCTGCGCATCCGCAAGACAGGTGCATAACAAGCGATGCACCGGAGATTTTCGCACGGAATTCAAATCGCCGCACAGCACTACAGCATCAGACTTTTTGATGCTTCCCAGCCAGTCCGACCCGAGAAGCGCTTCTGCTTGCAGACGGCGTTCAATTCGACCCAGCCCGAAATGGGTGTTGATCAGTTGTAACCGCCGCCCGCCTTCAAATTCGAATTCCACCCAGAGCGTCCCGCGCGGTTCGTTCACTAACCAATGTTTGCGATAGGGCAATGCGGCGGCGCGACAGCGTGTCATGGGGAACCGACTCAGAATCGCTTCGCCGTATTGCTCTTTCTCGATCTGCATCGCGGGATGAAAATGAAACTCCATGTCCAGATAATGGGCCAGCACCTGGGCTTGATCGGCGGATTGCGTGCGTACGCGATGCACATCTACTTCCTGCAACGCGATGATATCCGGCTGTTCGCGCTCAATCACTCTAGCGATCCGGTGTGGCGAGACGATGCCGTCCATGCCCATGCAACTATGCACATTATACGTGAGCAAACGCAGCGTTCGCGGCAAAGGGGGACGCGATGTTAATGCGCGTTTCTGTATGGGCCCTTTTCTGCCCCCCAGCAGGATCTGAGCGGCCTGTCGAATATGTCTCAGCCGAAGCGGACCATCATCGGGATCGGCCAAAGGGATGTCGTGCGGCAGAATGGCAAATGCGGAGGTTTCACCCGGGGAAGGGCCGCCGTGAGCGCCATTCTCAAGAGGGAAACTCGTGGAGACCTGATCGTGAGCCCAACCGGCAATCAAGAAATCGCCTGCATCCGGATGTTGGCAGAGAGAAAACAGATCGTGAGATACTTCGGCAAGGTAAGGGTGGTCGGCGCCCAACACAGCGGCGGCATCAGCCGGCCATGTATGCTTTCCGGTTGCGGTCCACGCGGTTACTTGATCCTTGCCGTGCGCGGACATAACCAAAGGAATAGCGGCTTCTTGCACCAAGCGTTTCGCCATGCGATCACGCTCCTCCGCTGCAATCGGCCGCCCCAAATAAATGTGCCCTAAGGGGCCCAACGCGGTGATAATCGGTAAGCGGTCCGGTGGCTGCGTTTCCGGCCGGCGCCGTTTCACTTTTAACATGCGCGCGCGCTCCAGTTGAATCCCGCGCGGGGTGCCGCGCTGGTCCGCAAATGTTTGGTCAAAAATGCGCGACACAACCTCTCGTAATGGTTCGGGGTGTAATAAAGGATAAGGGGTTACGGGCGTTTGGCCATGATCAGAATAGATCCAGACGTCGTAATCCCGGCGTGTGGAGCGGTAGGCAGCACGGTAGACGCGCCGGATGGCTTGGTCTATGCCTTTTAAGCTCCAATGGGCAAACAGCGAGTTGGGTCCGCGGCGATGCGCTTGTTCGTCGTAACCCAGAAAATTCATGTGAACGATTGGCAAGCCGCGAGCCAAATCAATGGCGGAGCGCATCACAATGATTTCCCGCATAACAATGCAGGCGGCGATACGGGCAGGAATAAATTTCAATTCGGCCCATAAATTCCGTCGTTGAATCAGGCCCTTAAAAAAATCAACCAAAGCTAAACCGCACTCGATCAGAAACAGTCCGGCAATCCGCAAGAGGCTGGGAATATGCAGCAGACTCAGCAAACCGACGATGCGCGGCGCGGACTTTTCGATAATCTCCGGCCAGCCGAATTGAGTCATGCAGAAATGGGCTTCTTTCGCCCCGCCGGAGTATATGTTGGCATAAGCGCTGCCGCCTTTCAGCAGGGGGGCGCCCCCCGATTGCTCAAGCCGTTGTTCAATTTCACGCGCGTCCGCTCCTTCAAACATAGAGAAGATGCGTTCCGACTGCTTGTCGAAGTAGCAAAATGACGGTACCGCGTGCGCGACATCGTAAAACAATTCCGCTTGGGCGGCGGGGGTGCTCGAAGGGAGGCCTGAATAGATACGATGCGTCCGGTAATCCTCACGTTCGATCAGCGATGACAAAAAAGGCATGCGACCAGCCGTTAAGGCCCGCTGCAGTTCGGGGTGCGATAGCCCGTCAATCTGAATCATCACCAAACCCGGCCGACTGGCATCATCCGCAGACTTGGAAAAGCCGAAATGGCGAATCGCCCACTCACTGCGGCTCAGCCGGGCGCGACAACGACGAACCAAATTGTTCCATCGGGATATCATCGCGAGGAAAGGGCATTGCCCCCTCCCGGCATCCTCCCATTAATTATTAACAAGAGTCAGAATGCCGAACAGGATGAGGTAACCGGCTATTACATAATTCAGCAGCCTTGGCATCAGTAGAATCAGTATGCCAGCCAACAGCGCGAGTATGCCATTTACGATAGTTGGGTTCATGGTGTTGCTCCTTTATGCGTATGTTGTTCGCGTTCACTCTTCATTAGTATGCCACCATTCAATCAGCTACGGCCTGCTCCGGCAAACAGGCCATGCCTTATTTCGGGCTTCGGAAAACCCGAAACGGGATTGGGCCTAAATCGCGCCCGTACATAGGCGGAAATGTTTGTAACAGCTCGGTGCATGAGTCGGCGTCTTAAACGCTGTTGCACGATGGCGCGGATGCAATCAGTCCAGACGCTGATCATTCCAGGCCTTCAAGTCTTCTTTGGTATGCGGACCGGAAGAAGCGATGAGCTCGCGACCGTCTGGTATGTGGTCGAAAAGATTCCAGAAGACAATGCCGCGCACCCGTTGCTCCCTCAAATAGAAGATACACCCTTTGTCTTTGACCTCATTCACATCCGTGACTATTTCAAGCGAGGAATCGGTTTCCCCTACGGCTTCATAGCCTACGTCAAAAAGATCCCCGTAGAAATAGGGTAAGTGGTGATAGACCTGCGTGTCGCCGGCCATGTTCCGGCCAGCCATTTTGCCCATGGTCAGCGCATTGTCTTCGTGTTCCACACGCAATCGGGTATTCAGCGCCGGGTTCCAGAAGTTCGCCACATCGCCTGCCGCGTAAACCTGCGGGGCGGAGGTCCGCAAGTGCTCATCAACCTTAATGCCGTCGTCTATCTCCAGTCCCGCTGTTTCCGCCAATGCCGTGTCGGGCTCGATACCAATGCCGACCACCGCGCCATCCACCGTGAAGCGATGCCCGTTGTCCAGCTCTATAGCCAGTACATCGCCGTCACTTTCCATAGCAGCCGGTTTCCGCGCGGGAACCAACGTGACGCCTTGCTCCTCGTAATAGCGGGACAAAGACTGGGCAAGCGTCGGCGGCAACAAGCCCGCAAGCGGCGTCGCTTCCGGGAAAATCATGGTGGCTTTATTCCGGTTGGTGGCCAGTGCGGCCGCAATTTCCGCGCCGATAAAACTGCCGCCGATGACAGCAAAGTGCTCTCCCTGCTTGGTCCATTCCCGCAACCTGCGATAATCGGCGCGGGATCGGAAATAGATCACACGGTCGCCGTCAAAAGGCAAAGTGACAGGCTGTCCACCGGTTGCCAGTAGGAGTACATTGTAACGGTAGGTTCTGCCGGCATCGTCTTGCACCTCCTGCTTTGTGGTATCCAGCGAGACCGCGCGGGTGTCTTTGATAATTGTTACACCTTTTTGCGCTGTATCGCAGTCTATATCCTCGACGTCCTTATCTTCTGTCCAAAGACCCTTCGACAGGGGTGGTCGCTCATAAGGAGCGTCCCCTTCAGCGGTAATCAATCCGATCTCGCCTTTTTTATCTTTCTCGCGAATGCCTTTGACAGCGGCATCCGCCGTCATGCCGCCGCCGATAATTAAGTAGGTAAATGATTTCATTGCTTTCATCCCGTTTGAGTCTGTTTAGTTTTATCCCGTGTATGCACCGTATGCGGAAAGTGCGATCTAATGCTTAATTCAGGTCATTACCCGGAATTGGCTAGATCGCCACCTGATTAAGGAGCCGCGGCATCGCAAAAAACGAGAATCCCGGCCATCAACGACAGAATGCCAATCCCCATAGTTGTATTCATGTTCCGTATATCTCCTGTTGTATATCTCCGTGTTGTTGCTATTGAACGTAACCTATTAGAGCGTGTCTGCCCTCAAGCGCCAAGTGGGCCGTACCTGATTTGTGGGTTCGGAAAACCCGATGTCGGTGCGCGGCCGTCGCCAACGCGGTTCTGAGGGAAATCGCATGACGATATGCGGGAGCGCCGGATGTCCTTCAATGCGCGGTTGGATCAGTATGGGGGACGTACGCGTAACGCGCCGAAACCGGCTTGGCGAAATCACAGATTCAAGACGTGAGGGACATAGAATTTATGGCTTTGGATTTGTGCCGGATAGATAGATGGATTTTCCATTATTACTGTCCCCACCAATCTGGAGGGTCGGGCTCCGTCCCGACCGCGTCGCTGGGGGGGCACGTCGTGGGTGGACGCCACGGAGGGCGTCCCTCCCCTCGCCAACACGCATTCATTAACGAAATCTGGAGGGTCGGGCTCCGTCCCGACCGCTGAGACGTAAGGGACATAGACGTAAGGGACATAGAATCTGTAGAAATAATGCGGCCAACTTTGGCGAACAACGCCCCTAAAAATTAATTAATTTTGTGCTAGATTTATGTTAGGTTTATGTTAGCTTCGCTCATTATGTCATCAAAAACAATGGATTCATCGCAGGTTCTTCTGGCTCACCCTCCCGGTTTTCGTGCGCGGCGCGGCTTGAACTGGGGCGTGTTAGGCATGATGTACGCCTCGTATTACATGTGCCGGTATAATTTCCGTTTTGCAGGGCCCGGCATGGTAGACGAGTTCGGCTTTAATGCAGCCGATATTGCTCAAATATGGATGATTTGGTCGTTAGCTTATGGCACAGGCCAATTGGTTAACGGGTTGTTTGCGGACCGGATTGGCGGAAAATGGATTATGCTGGTCGGCGCAATCGGCACCATTTGCTGTAACTTCATTTTCGGTTTTTCCTCGTTTATTGGCACATTGGCGACGTTCGGAACCATCGCGCTGATCAATGGTTGGTTTCAATCCATGGGCGCGCCCGGCATGATCAAGATCAACGCGGCCTGGTTTAACCGGACCGAGCGCGGCACATTCGCCGGCATTTTTGGCATCATGATTCAAATAGGTCAGTTCACAAGCAACACCATCTCGCCGCTTATTCTCGGTGGATTCACAATCACATTCTGGACGTTGGGCGCATGGGTCGTCGAACCGGGAACGTGGCGGCTATTATTTATCGTACCCCCGTTTATCACAGCGTTTGTTGCACTGGTCTTGTTTTTCACGGTGAAAGAAGAACCCGCGCAAGCAGGTTATCCCACGGCGATTGAGGACGAAATAGATAACAGCGCCGGCACGCGCGTTACGATCGCCGAATCGTTTAAAACGATTTTTCGCCATCCTCTGGTCTGGTTCTATGCGCTGGCTTACGCCTCCACCGGCGCCGTGCGCCACAGTTCCGACCAAATGTCCGTGTTGTTTTTCCGCGAACAATTGGGCATTGACGTGAATACGTCGCCGGTGGTGGTCATGGTAACGATGAATTTTATGACTGCTGCAGCCATCATCGGCTCCATAGGAGCGGGTATTATTTCCGACAAAGTTTTTAAAGGGCAGCGATCTCCTGTCGCGATGAGTTTGTATCTGCTGGAAGCCGTGACGATCAGTTGCGCCGCCATCGCTATGTTCTCGGGCCTGATTCAACCAGGCACATTCGGCATCGCACTAGGTTCAATATTCCTGATCCTGACATCGCTTACAGTCAATTCCACGCACTCGATTGTGGGCGCGGCCGCGCCCATGGATATCGGAGGTAAAAAATTCGCAGGCTTTGCTTCGGGCGTTATTGATTCTTTCCAATACTACGGATCCGCCTTAAGCTTATTTATTTTCGGGAAAATGTATCTGCTTTACGGGTGGAATGCATGGTATCCGCTTATGGTGGGTTTTGCCCTGTGCGGCGCGATTTCCATGCTGATCGTCACCCGTAAACAAAAACGCATGCGCGAAGCATCCGCCTAAGGAGCGAAGCATGAAAAAAAAGACAACAAGCTATAGATTCATACGAGCGCTGGCTTTGATCTCAAGCATAACACTGGCCAGCGCCACACACGCGGAAACGCCGGAAACCGTCACCATTGCCGGATCCAATACATTCGGCGAAGAACTTGGCCCGACTTTGATCGAGGCTTTTCACCAAGAGCATCCCCATGTGCGTGTGTCGCTGACATCCGAAGGAACAGGCGCGGGCATGATTGCGTTATTTAATCGCAAAACAGATTTGGCGGCCGCTTCACGCGTAGCCTCCGAAGATGAATTACGCACGGCGCGCTCACGAAACATCAAGCTCCGCAGTCACTTCATCGGAAGTTACAGCGTGACCGTCGTTGTGAACGAACAGAATCCTTTACAAGGACTCCGTGACCGGCATGTCCGCGACATTTTTAGCGGCGTGATCACCAACTGGAAAGACGTCGGCGGCCCCGATGCGCCTATAAATGTTTATATTCGCGATCCCGTGTCCGGCACATATCTCGGTTTTCAAGAGATTGCGATGCAATACCGGCCTTATGTCGAAACCGCGGAACGCCTGCGCTCCTACCCTGCCATTGCGGATGCCGTCGCATCGGACGTCCATGGCATCGGATACATTGGTTTACTGTCGCGCATGCCGCAAACCCTGCGCGCGTTGTTGATCAACGGCATTCCCCCCAACGCCATGGCTGTAAACGAAGGGCTGTATCCGTATGCGCGGGGCTTGCGCTTCTATACTATTGTCGGACGCGAATCCAGCGCCGCGCGCGCGTTTATCCGTTTTGTGCGTGGACCCGACGGACAAGAAATCCTTGAACAACAAGGCTATGCGCCGCGCGCGATGCAACGCATGGATTCCGGCGGCATTTCGCCATGATGTGCTTGCACGACGACGCGACCTTTGACATAGTGCCCTTTTTGCAACGCCAAAAATGGGAACCATGCGAACACAATATGTATTGCAATGCGCATTTTTCTGCGCGCTTTTTTTATGCTTACCGTGCATGACGCTCCACGTCGCGGCTCAACGGGCCGTGCCTGTGGATGCCTATGCCGCGCTAGTGAATGACCGCTTAATCACGGTCAATGAGGTTTTTGCGGCTATTCAGCCCATCGAACGGGAACTGCGCATGCGCTTTTCCGGCGAGCAACTGCGTCAACGTCTGGAAGAACAATACGATCGCGCGCTTGATGTGCTGATTGAACGAGCCATGATCCTGGAAGAATTTGAAAAAATGGAAGGCGCGATTCCGCCGCAGTTTATTGACGATCATATCAACGATATTATCGCCGATCAATTCGACAACGATCGTCAGGCGTTTGTGCGGGCCATGCATCAGGACGGGCTCAGCATGGAGGAATTCCGGGAGACGATACGCGACCGGTTAATTATTATGCTCCAACGCCGCAACAGCGTCGGCATGCATGTGGCGATTCCTCCACGCGCAATCCGGGACGCATACGAGTCCCGCATTGAGGAATACACGCAACCGCCGCAAGTGCACGTGCGCATGATCACCCTGCTGCGTCCTGAACAGGAGGAAAACGAAACCACGGATGAAGAGGCGCTGGAACGCGCCACACGCATTGCCGAAGAAGCGCGCCAAGGCGAATCTTTCGAACGGCTGGCTCAATTGCATTCCGAAGATGCCCGGGCGGTAAAAGGCGGCGATTGGGGATGGATCGAGCCTACAATTCTTCGCGCGGAAATTCAGAGCGTGCTGGAAGCGATGAACGCAGGCGATACCAGCGGAGTCATTGACACACCGGAAGCATTTTATATTGTCCATGTGGAAGGTCGCAAACCTGCCCAAGTCACGCCTTTCAACGATGTGCGGGAAGAATTGGAAAACGAATTAAGACAAGCCGAAGAAGAACGGTTGTACGAGCAATGGATGACCCGGCTTCGCCACGAATTCTATGTGGAACGTTTTCCCCCGCCCCTAAGCACATGAAACAAGGGTCCGTCATAGGGCTTACCCTGGGCGACATCAATGGCATTGGCCCGGAAATTGCCCTGAAAGCCGCGCGGCAGAAATGGCCCGGCGCCGCGCGTATCGTATTGATCGGCGATAGCCCGTGGTCGGCGCTGCAACGCTTGCCTGCCTGGGATCCGGCGCATACAGCGCGCCCCGCGCACGCGGTCACAATTTGGCGCCCTGACACAGGACTCCCCTCGCCTGTATACAAACCCGGCCACATCCGCGCCGATGCCGCACGCGCGGCGCATGCCTGGATTGTGGCCGCCACGCATGCCGCCATGGCCGGCAGGCTTGACGCCATCGTCACCGCGCCCATTTGCAAAGAAGGTTTTATGCGCGCAGGCTTGGCCGCGCCCGGCCATACGGAATTGCTGGCTGCGCTTACCGGCACGAAACGCTATGACATGATGCTGTTGTCCGACGATTTCCGCGTAACGATTGCCACGCGTCATGTCCCAATCCGCGCCGTAGCGTCCCACCTATCCCGGACCGGCATTGAAGACACCATTCGCATGACGCACGACGCGCTGGCCTGGCTTGGCTTGCGTAAACGACGCATTGCCGTGTGCGGCCTCAATCCGCATGCCGGGGACGGCGGCGCCATTGGGCGCGAGGACCAAACGCTGGTCGCGCCCGCGGTACGCGCCGCACAGCAACAAGGCGTGGCGGCATCCGGCCCGTTGCCAGCCGATACTGTGTTTTATCAAGCGCGAACAGGCGCGTTTGACGCAGTGGTAGCGATGTACCACGACCAAGGTCTGGCTCCTTTCAAAATGTTTGCGTTTGAGAAAGGCGTGAATCTAACGCTTGGCCTTCCTTTGGTGCGCACCTCCCCGGATCACGGCACCGCGTTTGATAAAGCCGGGCGCAACCGCGCGAATCCGTCCAGCATGATCGAAGCTGTAAAACTTGCGATTCGCCTGGCGGGCCGACCGAACCCGTGGCGACGGGCATGAAACGAACCCGGCCATCGGAAATCAAAGCCTTGCTTGCGTCCCGCGACATCCGGCCTAGCCGCGTGCTGGGACAAAACTTTCTTGTGGATGGCAATATTCTCCAGATCATTCTGGAATCCGCGCATGTGGCCGAGGATGATACCGTGCTGGAAATCGGTCCGGGCCTGGGCGTGTTAACAGAACCCTTGCTCGCACGCGCCGGCCGCGTTATTGCGATTGAAAAAGATCCGCGCTTAGCCGCGTACCTGCGCGAAGCGTTTGAAACCACACCGCATTTAACGTTAATCGAAGGCGATGCGATGGAGCAGGATTTATCCGGGCTCCTGCAGCGCGAAGCGGTTACGCATGTCATTTCCAACCTGCCTTATTCCGCTGGCACACGCATCTTAATGGAATTGATTGAAAGCGAAGCGCGCCCGTTACGCATCGTGGTGATGCTGCAACAGGACGTCGCGGACCGCTTAACCGCATCGCCGGGCAATAAAGCCTATGGCATTGCCGGTATATTCGCGCAATTGCATTACGATGTAGTGCTGCGCAAAATTGTTGCGCCAACCTGTTTTTATCCCCCGCCCGACGTGCGCTCCGCTCTGGTGGAATTTTACCGGCGCGCCGCCCCGGTAGAACCTGTGCATGATTTGATCCAATTCAGGGAAGTGGTAAAGTGGTGCTTTTCCCAACGTAGGAAACAGCTCGGACGGATTTTGCACGATGCCCCGCTACGAATTATTCCGCGCAAACGCGAAACAGACGCTGCGCTGGACGACGTTGGCCTGCGCCCGGATCAGCGCCCGGAATCGGTTACGGTTGCGGAATGGGTACGCCTGGCCAACCGTTTTGGCGGAAAAGCATAAACATCAAGGCCATTTGCCCACCCGCGCAGGAGCATTGGGGGACATAGCATTTATGGCCTTTGGCGTTCCCATCGGCGTCGGGGTCGGAATCGGTATCGAACCCTGTTGATTACTCCGCCCTGTCCTCATGACACGACCATTGGGGACATAGCTTTTATGGCGTTTGGGTTTCTGCCCGATTGTTTTTGATTGTGCGGGCTTTTCAGCGCCTGCCTCAACAATCATGTTCCTTAAATTAATCGTTATGCATTCATTGTTAAGGCATTACAAATGCATCATCACAACTTGTCTGTCCCTTTTTCGTCTTGTCCCTTTTTCGTCTTTTTCGTCGACGTTGTCGGGCACCTTTGCCTCTCGTTTGGCATTTTCTTCCGCCATGATCGCTCCCCGAGGTCAAATCGACTCTTCTGCGCTGAGATGCTTGTCTAATGGGCTTGAATATGCAATTCTCTAGGACGTTTGGCAAGACACTATCCAGATAGAGGTCATGATATGCAGCCTGAACCATGGATTTCCCTTGAGGAAATCGCGCAGCATTTGGCTGTGAGCCAGGACACGGTGCACCGATGGATTCGCAATCGGGGGCTGCCTGCTCACAAGGTGGGCCGCATTTGGCGGTTCAAGGTATCGCAGGTCGACTCCTGGGTGCAGGAAGGCAATGCCAAGGAGGATGGAGAGGTGAATGAGTGAGACGGGAACAAACATGGAAGCGCTGAAGCCTGGATCCGTTGTTCGGGGGGCGATCTTCCCGGAGCCGGTGAAGGTCATCGCATCCGTTCCTATGGGCAACTCGCTCAAGTTGATCTGTGAGGGGCTGGAGACCGGACGCGTCCACCAGCCGGTTCTGCATCCCGAACAGATCGACGCACTGGAGATTTCTCCCGCCTCCAAACCGTACGACGGCGACCCGATGAGGTTCCGGTTGGGCATCGAGGCCATGCGCCTGGGGCTGGCCTATGAGTACGATCCTTACTTCAGCCTATCAATTGCACGAGTTGACCCGCTGCCCCATCAGTTGGAGGCAGTGTACGACTACTTTCTGAAACTGCCGCGCATCCGGTTCCTGCTGGCGGACGATCCGGGTGCGGGCAAGACGATTATGGCAGGTCTGCTCATCAAGGAGTTGAAGGTGCGTGGCCTGATCCGCCGGATTCTGATCGTGACGCCGGCCAACCTCTCTTTTCAGTGGCAGCGTGAATTGAAGGACAAGTTCCGGGAAGATTTTACGGTCGTGCGTAGTGATGTCCTGCGGGCGAACTACGGAGCAAACCCATGGCAGGACATGAACCAAGTCATTACCTCGGTGTCGTGGGTGTCCCGTATCGACGACGCTAAAGACAGCCTGATGCGAAGCCACTGGGACCTGGTGATCGTGGACGAAGCTCACAAGATGAGCGCGTACAGCGAGGACAAGAAGACTCTGGCGTATCAGCTCGGTGAAGCTCTCTCGACGATGACCGATCACTACTTGTTGATGACAGCCACGCCACACAAGGGCGACCCGAAGAATTTTGCGTTGTTCCTGCGATTGCTGGATGCGGACGTGTATGCAGACGTGAGCAGTCTGGAGGAGGCGATGCGGAACGGGATTGCTCCGTTTTACCTGCGCCGCGTGAAAGAGGCGCTGGTGACATTCCCCGATCCTGATACAGGCAAGTGCCAAAGCCTGTTTACGAAGCGAATTGTGCATACTGCCGGGTTCGCCATCGACAACGACGAATTGGATTTCTACGACGCGCTGACGAACTACGTCGAGGAACAGTCCATTCGTGCGGCCGAAACGGACACGGCGGCGGCCCGCGCCGTCGGCTTCACGATGGCAATGCTACAACGGCGGTTTGCGTCGAGCATGTACGCCGTTAGGCGGACACTTGAGCGGATGCGTGACAAGCGGGAGAAGATCCTCGCCGACCCCGAAGCGTACCGGCAGGAGCAGATTGCCAAACGGATACCCGAAGATTTCGAGGACCTCCCGGAAGAGATGCAGCAGATTGTGATGGATGCCGCCGAGTCCTACGTTGTCTCGGTGGATCCCGAGTCCCTGCGGGAAGAAATCGTCGAACTGGGGAGTCTGGCCGTCAAGGCCAAGGCTCTTGAGGCCCGGGAGATCGAATCGAAGCTCATCAAACTGAAGACGCTGATCACTGAGGAAGGATTCTTCAAGGACCCGAAGATGAAGCTGCTCATCTTCACGGAGCACAAGGATACGCTCGACTACCTTGCCGCCGACGGCAAAGATGGTCGACCACTGGGCAAATTGCGGGACTGGGGTCTGGATGTCACCCAGATCCACGGAAGCATGAAAATCGGCGACCGGGATACGCCCGGCACACGCATTTACGCGGAACGGGAGTTTCGGGAGAAGTGCCAGGTTCTGGTTGCGACCGAAGCCGCCGGAGAAGGAATCAACCTCCAATTCTGCTGGTACATGATCAACTACGACATCCCGTGGAATCCGAACCGGCTGGAACAGCGGATGGGCCGAATCCATCGGTACGGTCAGGAGAAGGACTGCTACATCCAAAACTTCGTCTCAACCAACACCCGAGAGGGCAAAGTCTTCCAAAAGCTCTTCGACCGCATCGAGCAGATCGAGATGGACCTGGACCCCAACCGGACCGGCAAAGTCTTCAACGTGCTGGGCGACGTGTTCCCCGCCAACCAGATCGAGCGGTGGTTGCGGGAGATGTATACACGCAACCAGACTCTCGACAGCATCGAATCCCGGATTGTCGAAAACGTGGATACGGCCAGGATGCGCCAGATTACTGAATCCACACTGGAAGGACTGGCCAAGCGCGAGTTGAACCTGTCCGCCATCGTCGGCCGCTCCGAGGAGGCCAAGGAACGGCGACTGGTGCCGGAAGTAATCGAAGACTTCTTCCTAAGCGCCGCGCCGCTGTCAGGTATCGGCCCGAAGTTGACGAAGAAGGACGGGCATGTCTACCGTGTCGGCCGGTTGCCCCGCTCCGTGATGCCGCTCGGAAACGAGTTGGAGCCGCGCTATGGCAGACTCGGGCGTGAGTACAGCCAGATCGTTTTTGACAAAGAAGAGCTGAAGGCTGATGCCACCCTCGAATGGGTGACGCCGGGGCATCCCCTGTTCGAATGTGTCCGCGTGTTCGTCGAGCGCAACGTCCGCGACGATCTGGCTCATGGCGTTGTGTTCTATGATCTTCAATCGAGCAAGCCGTATCACCTGGACGTATTCTCTGCAGAGGTCCGCGACGGGCGCAGCAACGTGCTGCACAAGCGGCTGTTCGTCGTTGAAGAGGGCTCCGACGGCACGATGCGGGTCCGCCAGCCAACCGTGTTTCTCGACCTCGCTCTGGCTCCCAAAGGGGCTGCAGTTCCCGAGGGAGCGAGCGACCCGGATCAGGCGGCACTGGAATCCGTGCTCTATCGTGATGCATTGACGCCGCTCCTGAATGAGGTTCGCGAGCAACGCGAAGGCGAGATTCAACGAATTACCGCGCATATGGACATCAGCCTGAACGCCGTCATCGACCGGGCCCAGTGCCAGTTTGCCGAGTTGATGGAGAAGAAAGAGGGCGGCTCCAGTGAAACGGGAATCGATGGCCGCATCCGCATTCTGGAGGACAAGCTCGACGAGTTGAACAACCGACTGGAGACCCGCCGCGAGGAGTTGATCAAGGAACGGGAATGTACCGTCAGCAACATCCAACACATCGGAGCGGCTTGGGTTGTTCCCCATCCCGAACGTGAGACTCCGGCGATTCGGCAGATGGTCAGCGATCCCGAGATTGAGAAGATTGCTGTCGAGACCGTGATCAAGATCGAAGAGGCACGCGGCTGCAAGGTCCAGAGCGTTGAGTCTGAGAACCGGGGCTTCGATTTGATCTCCCGGCGGCCGCATCCACACGATCCGGAGACAGCCGTCGAGGTGCGATTCATCGAGGTCAAGGGTCGCGCGCATGTCGGCGAGGTCGCGCTGACATCCAACGAGTTCAAAACTGCTGAGCGATTGAAAGAGGATTTCTGGCTGTACGTTGTGTTCAACTGTGCGACCGAACCCGAGTGCCATGTGGTACGCAACCCCGCAAAGATGGGATGGAAACCTGTGCGGGTTGTTGAACATTATCACGTCGGGGCGCAGGCGATTCTTCAGGCAGAACAGGACACAATATGAGTGATGATGTACGACGGCTCATAGAGAGCGACCTCCCGATCCGACGCGTGTCAGAGTTGTCGCGCAAAGAGAAGAACGTGCGCCAGGGGCATATTGCGGCGTTGCATATCTGGTGGGCAAGACGACCGCTCGCTGCGTGTCGTGCCGTGCTTTGCACGTCTCTGTGGCCTGATCCTCAGCACGAAGGTTGCCCAAAGGTATTTACGGACGCCGCGCAGGAGTTGATGACGCTTTGGGCAAAAGGATGTTTGAGGAAATGCAGCGAGGATAGTTTTGCCCGGTTCAATCGTATAGCTCAGAAGCCCCAAGTGCTGAACGATGCCGGTGAGCTAGCAAGTGCGTTGGTGGACTTCGCGGCAGATTTCGCCAATTGGGAAAACTGTACGGACGAGGACTTCATCACTGTTGCCCAAGCACTGACTCTCGCAGCGCATGCTGGATTGGGGGGCGCAGGAGTCTCGGTTCTGCCCAAAAGCGCGACAATGTTGGCTGTGAGGGAATGGTGTGGAGCACAGCCGCGTCCTCTAGTTCTGGATGCCTTTGCCGGTGGCGGTGCAATCCCTCTTGAAGGGCTGAGATGTGGTGGCGACTCCTTCGGCAGTGACCTGAATGCGGTTGCCGTGTTGCTGAACCGCATAACTCTTGAATACCTGCCAAGGTACGGACAGAAGCTCATCGACGGGCTTCAAGAGCATGGGACGCAATTACTCGGTGCGCTAAGGGAGCGCCTCGGAGAACTTTACCCCTGTGACCAGGACGGAGCGACGCCGATCGCGTACATTTGGGCGCGTACGGCGATCTGTGAGGGACCGGGATGCGGTGCCGAAGTACCTATGATAACGCAGGCCTGGTTGAAGAAGAAGGGCGGCGAGAAATTCGGGATGCGCCTGCGGCGAGGAGGCAACGGGACGATCGTGGTCGATGTCGTAGCGGGAGAAGATGAATCGGATGTCGGGCCAGTGACTGCGAAGGGCGGAAGCCTTGTCTGCCCGATGTGCGACTATGTGACGCCTGTGAAGAATGTCAGGAAGCAGGGTTGCGAGACTGGCTTTGGGCAGCGCCTTTTAGCCGTAATCTTGGCTATTCCCGGTTCACGCGACAGGAGATTCCGTGCACCTACCGATGTGGATCTCCATGCAAGTGAGACGGCGGCCACCGAAAGAGATCATTCGGGAGTCTTCGAGAACCTCCTTGAAACCCCGATTCCGTTAACCGAACTGCGTCGCGTTTCAATCCCGCTCTATGGGATGAGCGCTTTTCGGCACATGTTCCTTCCGAGGCAGGTGCTTTTCTTCGAGAACATGAGAAAAGAGATTGCGTCGGTTCGCGATGAACTGAGCAAAGAAAACGAAGACTACGCGGTTGCGATTGCCACTTGCCTAACGATTTGTGTATCAAGTGTTCTCCACTATAATACGAGTCTCTCCACTTACCTGTCGAACGGCATGATATCGGCGTTCATACAGGGCACCTCCTTGGCGATGCGAGCTGACTTTGCAGAGGCGAATCCGCTGATGGACCGCCTCGTAGGTGGCTTCGAGTACGCACTTGAGCAGACTACGAAGACAATGAACCGCCTCGCAAAATGGAATCGGAGGGAGGGGACCGCGATACGCGGAGACGCGCGTGAAATAGGGCTGGCAGACAACTGCGTAGATGTAGTTCTGACAGATCCTCCCTACTATGACTCCGTGCCATACTCGCATCTGGCTGACATATTCTACCTCTGGCTAAAGGCAAACTTGGGCGATGTGCAGCCGGAGCTCTTCCGCGAAGCTTTGACGGACAAGGGCGGCGAGATTGTTGAGGACCGAGCGCATTCGAGGAGTCCCTGCGTAAAGACGGCGGATCACTACGAGAGGGGGATGCGTGATGCCCTGCGCGAAATGCGTCGATGCTGCAAGAAAGATGGACTCCTTACTGTTGTCTTCGCTCACAAGTCAACGAGCGGCTGGGAGGCCATGCTTCGAGGGTTGTTGGACGCAGGTTGGCGTGTTGTTGCATCGTGGCCGATAGACACCGAACGGCCGGCTAGAATGAACGCATTTCAGAACGCATCGCTGTTGTCGTCGGTTCACATTGTCTGTCGGCAACGGCCCGACGGTGAGCATGTTGGAGACTGGCGGGACGTATTACGGGAACTGCCTGAGCGGATCGGCACCTGGCTGCCGCGCCTCGCGGCGGAGGGTGTTGTTGGTGCCGACGCAATCTTCGCGTGTTTAGGTCCGGCACTCGAGATCTTCTCGCAGTACTCCTCAGTAGAGAAGACGAGCGGCGAGATTGTGGATCTCCGGGAGTTCCTTGAGCATGTATGGGCTGAGGTGGCAAAACAGGCGCTGAACATGATCTTCGAAGGCGCAGACACGGCGGGGCTCGAGGAAGATGCCAGACTGACGGCCATGTGGCTCTGGACCCTGCGCACGGACCTGCCTGCCGGCAGGCAAGGCGCGGAAGCGGACGTCGAGGCGGGAGAGAAGGTAGAGAGGATATCGGGGTACGACCTGGAGTATGACGCGGCGAGGAAAATAGCACAGGGCCTTGGGTGTCATCTTGAGAACCTTGCTCATTTGGTTGAAAGCGTGGGCGAAACCGCGACATTGCTATCCGCCGCATCGCGGGCACGTTATCTCTTCGGCAAGGAAGATGTGAACGTTCCGAAGAAGCGGGGCAAGAAGGCGGCAGCGCAAGGTGACCTGTTCGCGGCGCTGGATCTTCCGTCCGATGAGGACATCGGCAAGGAGCAAGCCGAGCTGGACCGACCGGCGGCGGGAAAAACGACACTCGACCAATTGCATCAAGCGATGATTCTTTTCGGAGCTGGGCGTGGGGCAGCATTGAAGCGATTTCTGGTGGATGATGGCGTCGGGACAAATCCGCAGTTGTGGAGCCTGGCGCAATCGCTAACCGCCTTGTATCCACCGCAGTCTGAAGAAAAACGCTGGGTGGATGGCGTTCTTGCCCGGAAGAAGGGTTTGGGATTTTGAGATGAAGACGTTAAAGAATTTTGTGGCGACCACGCCCGCGATACCAACAGCCACCGTTTGGTTGTTGAGCGATTTGGCGGAGTATCGCGGGAAGCAGGAATTATACACCCGGCAAGCACCGCAAAGACTAAAGGTGTTGCGCGAACACGCCTTGATAGAAAGCGCGGTTTCGTCCAACCGCATTGAAGGAGTTGAAATAGACCGCAAGCGGGTTGGAACCGTCGTGTTCGGAAAAGGCTTGCTGCAAGACCGCAACGAGGAGGAAGTGCGCGGCTACCAATCCGCTTTGCGATGGATCCACGAGAGCCAGGAAGCCATTGCCCTAACGCCAGCCATCCTGCTCCGATTGCATCATCTTACACGGCCCAACATCTGGGATAGCGGCCGATTGAAGAAGGACGATGGCGAAATTATCGAGAAGCACCCCGACGGGAGCGTATCCCTGCGTTTCAAACCGATGTCGGCCAAGGAAACGCCGGAGGCACTCCAGCAGCTTTGCACACTTTCAACGCACCTGTTGCGGGACCGGGAAGTGCCTCCGCTGATCGTCTGGGCAGCCCAGAATCTCGATTTCCTTTGCATTCACCCGTTCCGCGATGGCAATGGACGCGTTTCACGCTTGCTCCTTCTGCTGATGCTCTACCAGTTGGGATTCGAGGCCGGTCGCTACATCAGCCTTGAACGTATCATCGAAATAAACAAGGAACGCTACTACGAGACCTTGAAAATCAGTTCGGATGGATGGCATGAGGGGCACCACAATCCCTGGCCTTACGTCAACTATCTGCTCTATACGCTCAAGGAAGTCTATGAGGAGTTTGCACGGCGCGTTGGCGACTTAAACGCCCAACGCGGCGAAAAAACAGCAAACATTTTGCATTGCATCGAGCAACGCAGCGGCCCCTTCACGGTAGCCGATATCCAACGTGCCTGTCCGGGGGTGGGCGTGGACATGATCCGCAGGGTTCTTAAACAACTTAAGGCAAAGCAACAAGTTCAATGCTTGGGAATGGGACGGAACGCCCAATGGACAAAGAAGTAGGTAATACCCAGTTATGTGGGCAATAAACTGGGTAACGAATCGAAGATAGGAAATCGAAAATGAAATTAAAGCCTTGGTACAAAGTGGTGACACCCCGGGAAGACTTGCGCGAGGGTCGTCCGTTGGATGCGTCGGAGTTTGCCGTTCATCTGGATCATATCCGGGATGGGCAGGCCCACGTGGATTATCAAGACCCGGCGCGATTTTTTGAGCGGACGTTCCTGACGAAGAACCTGCTTGCTGTTTCGGCGGAGGTGATCCGGCGGTTAAGCGGGATCAATACAGAGGCTTCGGCCGTCTACAACATGACGACGCAATTTGGTGGGGGCAAGACGCACGCGTTGGCCCTGCTCTTCCACCTGGCGAAAGCGGGCGATGCGGCGAAGGGCTACGCGGGCGTGTCGAGTATTCTCCAGACAGCCGGTGTGAGCGCGGTGCCAGAGGCCAACATCGGCATCTTCGTAGGCACAAGGTTTTCCCTCCTCAATGGGGTGAAGGGCAAGGATGGGGAACCCGACCGGAAAACCCCTTGGGGTGAAATGGCATGGCAGATCGGCGGTGCAGCGGCATTCGAGGCGGTTCGCGAGTACGACGAGAAATGCATTGCCCCTTCTGGAACGGATATACGGGCGATGATTCCAACCGATAAGCCCTGCATTCTCCTGATCGACGAGGTGATGAACTACATCTGCGGCGAGCGGAAGACTCCACATGCCGGTGAGATGTACCGGTTCCTGATGAATCTGTCCGAGGAGATTCCCAGCATCGACAGCGCGGTGGCCGTGGTGTCGATCCCGGCGTCGGAGCTTGAGATGACGGCTGAGGATCAGGCGGACTACACGCGTCTGAAGAAGATGCTCGATCGCAAGGGCAAGGCCGTGATCATGTCGGCCGAGAACGAGATGTCGGAGATTATCCGTCGGCGCCTGTTCGAGTGGGATACGCGGGCCATCGGTGGCGATGGGCGGGTGATGTTGCCGAATGACGCGGTGGCGGCCTGTAAAGAGTGTGCCGACTGGATTCAGGATAACCGGAACCAGGTGCCGAACTGGTTCACCGATCACGCTTTGGAGGAAATCAAAAGCAGCTATCCATTCCACCCGACCGTCCTGTCGGTGTTCGAGCGCAAGTGGCAGACGTTACCGAAGTTTCAGCAGACACGCGGTGTGCTGCGGCTTCTGGCGTTGTGGGTATCGAACGCCTACAAGAGAGGATTCACGGGAGCACAGAACGATTTACTGATAACCCTAGGCACCGCGCCGCTGGATGAATCGCAGTTCCGCACGGCCGTCTTCGAGCAACTTGGCGAGAATAAGCTGGAAGGCGCGGTCACGACGGATATTGCTGGGAAAAAAGGTTCACATTCCATCATGCTCGATACGGAGGCCGAAGAGACATTGCGAAAGGCGATGGTGCATCGCCGGACGGCGACGGCTGTGTTCTTCGAGTCGAACGGCGGCCAGGGCCAGAAACGCCAGTTTGCCACGGTGCCCGAACTGCGGCTGTGTGTCGCCGGGCCCAACGTGGACATCGGCAACGTTGAGACAGCGTTGGAAGGTCTGGTCGACCGCTGCTACTACCTCACGCTCGACCAAAACAGCTACTACTTCAGCCTGCGAGAGAACCTGAACAAGCGATATGCGGACCGGCGAGCGAGCGTTCAGCCTGATGATGTGATGCGCCTGGTACGCGAACAGGTCGAGAGCGTGTTCGGGACGGCGGAGGGCGTGGAGCGTGTGTTCTTCCCCGAGAAGAGCGGTCAGATTCCGAATCGACCGGTTGCGACGCTGGTGGTCGCGGCCCCGGAGCGGCCGCTGAGCGATGATGCCGGGCTTCCCGGTGAGTTGCTGGCGATGACGAAGGAATGCGGCGGCACGATGCGCACGTATAAGAGCGCACTGATCTGGTGCGTGCCGGACAGTGCGGATACGATGCGCGATGAGGCCCGAAAACTTCTGGCCTGGGAAGCGATCGAGGCCGAGTTGAAGCCGGAGCAGTTGGACGAGAATCAACGGCGACAGCTTTCGGAAAACATCAAGCGCGCGCGGCGAGACCTGAAAGAGTCAGCTTGGCGCGCGTACAGCAAGGTGATGCTGTTGGGCAAGGACAACGACCTGAAGACTGTTGACCTCGGCCTCGTGACATCAAGCGCAGCGGAATCCATGACGAAGCATGTGGTTTCCGTCCTTCGGCAAAACGATGAAATCGTGAAAGCGGTGAGCCCGCGGTTCCTGGTAAACAACTGGCCACCGGCGAAGGAGGAGTGGAGCACGAAGGACGTGCGGGACGCGTTCTTCGCCTCTCCCATATTCCCGCGTCTGCTGACGCATGAGGCGATCCGAGTCGCAATTGCGAAGGGCGTGTCCGAGGGGCAGATGGCCTATGTCGGAAAGAGTACGGTGGGCTACGATCCATTTGTCTTCCGGGAGAGATTCCTGGAGAACGGCGTGGATATCGCCGATGACATGTACATCATCAAGGCCGAGACCGCCGAGCGGCACATCAAGCCGCCAGAGCTGGTGAAAGTCATCGTGACTCCGAGCCAGGCGCGGGTGAAGCCGGGGGTGAAGCAGACCTTCGAGGCGAAAGGCGTCGACCAGTTCGGCAAGGATTTCCCGTGCGGCAACGTCACCTGGTCGGCAACCGGCGGCGAGGTCGGGGCCGATGGCGTATTCGAAGCCGGGGACGACGAGGGTAGCTTCCTCGTCCATGCAACGTCGGGCAAGTTGACGGGTTCTGCCGGGGTCATTGTCGCGAAAGAGAGCGGAGGAGCGCCTCCGCCTCCCCCGCCAGGCGACAAATCACTGCGCTGGACGGGCGAGATCCCGCCACAGAAATGGATGAACTTCTACACGAAGGTGCTCTCCAAACTGGTCGCGGCCGGTGGCCTGAAGGTGAGTGTGAGCATCGAGTCTAATCCCGAAGGCGGCGTGTCCGACCTGCAGGTCGAGGACGTGAAAACCGCGCTGCGGGGCCTCGGCCTGAACGACAGTGTGGATGCATCGTAGGTGAATTTATGACGGGGGTGCGCCGGATATGGCGGCAGATACTTAGAAGCCAGACGAGGGGGACGAGGGGGACATAGAAATATGGCGATTAATGGGTAAAAAGTCACGGAAGCTATGTCCCTAACATCCCCTAACATCCCTCTATCCGTCGTCGCTCTGCGAGCAATGGCAGGAAAAGTCGGGGGGGGGCGAGTACGAGTAGGATTATGATTACGATTACGAAAAGATAATCGGCTTACCACACCCCTCTGCGTTCTCCGCAGCTCCGCGCGAGAATTTCCTGCGGAGGACGATACCGATTCCGGGGGAAATGGGGACCTCGTCATGGTGGCGTATCGGATCAAGGCAATTTGCCGACCCGCGCGATCAATAAACGATACCAGTCTTCGCGCGTGTACGGGATGTCCAATGCGTTAACCGTCTCACGCACACGCTCCGCGTTTGTGGTGCCGATTACCGGGAAAATGTTTGCGGGATGAAACAGAATCCAAGCAAGCATCAAGGTTTCCGGCGGACAGCCGTACCGATGGGCCTGGGATTCGAGTTCCTCGCGGATTACGCTGTTTTGCTCATCGGTTAGCGTAGAGCCCCAGGCCGGATACGCGACCCCACCCAAGGGACACCAGCTTTGCGCGCCGATGTTCCGTTCCATGCACTGATCCAACTCGCCGTTGTACAGCGGCGCCACGCGATGAATATTGAATTCCACTTGATGCATGACCAGCGGGAACGGACACGCCTGTTGCAACATGGTCACTTGGCTGGGCGAAAAATTACTGACCCCGAAATGGGCGACTTTCCCGGCTTGGTGCAAACGCGTAAAAGCCTCCGCAATCTCCGGTGGATTCATCAGAAAATCGGGCCGGTGCAACAACAAAATGTCCAATTGCCCGATGCCAAGCCGGGACAGTGATCCTTCTACGGAACGTTCGATGTGCGCGGCGGAAAAATCATAGCGCGCGGGGGCGGCTTCGTCCGGATCGCCTTTAAAACGGACACCGCATTTGGAGGTCAAAATCAACCGCTCCCGCAGGCCGTCATGAGCGCGCAAAAATTCGCCGAAAAGGGATTCGCATGCTCCCCGCCCATAAATATCGGCATGATCAAAATGATTAATCCCGCACTCCACGGCTGCTTCCAACGCAGCAAAAGCCTTGCGCTTGGCCTCGACCGAACCATCCCCGACCAAGCGCATGCAGCCATGCACCACGCGGGAACTTTGCAACATTGTCGGCCCTATAGGAACGTGTGCGATCATAAAATTATCAGGTTACAAGCGGAACATATGTTTATAGTATGGTGACTACTTGTTAATTGCCACTGTTTTTTAATGGCTTCCGGCGACGATCTTTGTTAAAAACGTGCCGTTAATGGATCATCCGTGAGGAGCATGTCAGGAGATTGAGATCATGACGGAAAAACGTTTACGCAGCGGGCAATGGAAAGTGATATGCGCTTTCCTGCTTATGATTACAACAATTGCCGTGGCAGCGGCCATTATTGCGTCCTTCGAAGTGCTCCAGCGCGGAAAAGACCTGTCCAAATCAAGGGCCGAGCTAATGGAAGTGCGGGAAGAACTGCAACGGCTGCTAACGCCGGAGACCCCGCCACCTTCGCCGCTGGAAGATGAAAATACGACGATGTTTCCTGACGATACCGAGGACGAGATGGACGAGCTGATTATGGAGCTTGAAGAATAGCTTTTGTTTCGGCGGATAACGTATCAAACACATGCTGCATCAGCGGCGCAAGATTACGCACATCTTCTTCATTATAAGCAATTAACCGGTCCAACGCTTCCCGGCTTCCCATACGCCAGGCCCTCCACAAGTGAACCGCATCCCATCCGGTCAGTCCCTGCGTTTCATCACTCCGCGTCAATCCCATCGCTTGTTCAATTCGCTTGAGCCCGCCACGCAATCCCAGTTTTTTCAACGGGTACATCACGTCCACATGAATATGATTCCAAAGCGCGTACGGAAAACGCGCACGGATCAAGGGCATATCGAATTGCACGCCGTTAAAGGTAATAATCAACGGCGCATTTTCCAGATGTTCGCGGGCTTCCTCGATATTCTGATCCGCCACATACGCATGAAAGCCGTTGGCATCGTAAATGCCGATCATCGTGATTTCATTGTCGTAGCCCGAGGTTTCAATGTCCACGTAATGCGCTTGCGCGGCTAGATCACCGAAAGCGCGCCATTTTAAGGCAGGAGGCAGGGCCTTGTCAAAAAATCGCCATTGCCGCCGGTCATACGCTTCGAGACTGGCTTGAACGACAGGCCGCACAGTATCGGCGCGAACACGAGGGGGACAGGCAGGCCATAACGGATTCAAGGCGTCCGACCATGAGCGCACACCGCTTGACCACAGACTTTTTTCCGTGACCAACCCGATGCCGGGCACATGCGCAAACGTGTGGTGCAACATCAGGCGGGCATTTGCTCGTTATGCGATGTTTCAAATTGTGTGATGGCTTCTTCGCTTTCCAGCGTTAAAGCAATGTCGTCCAGCCCGCGCGCCAAGTGGTCTTTAACGACGGGGTCTATATCAAAATGAAACGACACTTCTTCATCCACATGCAAAGTAACACGTTGCTCCAGCAAATGAACCGTGGCTTGTAGTCCTTTGAACCGACGCACCATCTGGAAAATCTCCTCAACTTCCGCTTCGGATAATTCCACCGTCAAAACACCGTTTTTTACGCAATTATTGGCGAAAATATCGGCAAACGCAGGCACGCGCACCTGATCGCGTTCCACGCGGGGAGCGATTATGGCGCGGAAGCCATATTGCGCAATAGCCCATACGGCATGTTCACGACTGGAACCGCATCCGAAATTGTTGCGCGTCACAAGAACCGACGCGCCCGCAAACGCCGGATCATTCAGCTCAAATGCAGGGTCGGGCTTGCCGTCGGCGCCGTAACGCCAGTCAAAAAACAAACTTTCGCCAAACCCCGTGCGCTTGATGGATTTCAGGAATTGTTTAGGAATGATCTGGTCCGTGTCTACATTGGCGCGATCCAGCGTTCCGATAATGCCGCGATGAATAGTAAAAGGTTCCATACTAAGCTTCCTTTCAAGACCAATGCCGGATATCCACAAAACGGCCTTCAATGGCCGCCGCCGCGGCCATTTCCGGACTAACCAGATGCGTGCGCCCGCCTTTGCCCTGACGCCCTTCAAAATTCCGGTTGGACGTAGACGCGCAACGTTCACCCGGCTTAAGCTGATCAGGGTTCATGCCCAAACACATGCTGCACCCCGAATGTCGCCATTCCGCGCCCATGTCATTAAAAATGCGATCAATGCCTTCCGCTTCCGCTTGTTTGCGGACTTGCTGCGATCCCGGCACTACAATCACGCGCACGTGGTCGGCTTTGCGACGGCCTTTGACCAATTTGGCGACGCGACGCAAATCTTCGATGCGCGCGTTGGTGCAACTTCCGATAAAAATGGTGTCCAACGGGATATCGGTCATGGGCGTGCCCGGCGTCAATCCCATATATGCGAGCGCTTGCTCAACATCGCGCCGACTGTACCCCGGCACGCTGCCGGGGTCGGGCACACGCGCGGTCACGTCGGTGACCATGCCCGGGCTGGTGCCCCACGTCACTTGGGGCGCAATGTCGCCGGCTTTAATTTCAAGCACGCGGTCAAACGTCGCATCGGGATCCGAAGGCAACGTTTTCCAAAATTCCACGGCGCGATCAAAGGCTTCGCCTTTCGGGGCAAACGGACGATCGGAGGCGGCAATATATTCGTACGTCGTTGCATCCGGCGCAATCATCCCCGCGCGCGCGCCGCCTTCGATACTCATATTGCAAATGGTCATACGCGCTTCCATAGACAACGCGCGTACCGCTTCGCCTGCGTATTCAATGACATAGCCTGTTCCACCCGCCGTGCCGATGATACCGATAAGTTTAAGAACCATGTCTTTGGACGTGACGCCCGGCTTTAACTGTCCCGTAAAATCCACTTTGAACGTCTTTGGTTTTTGCTGCCGCAACGTCTGGGTAGCCAGCACATGCTCGACTTCGGACGTGCCAATGCCAAACGCCAAAGTGCCAAAAGCCCCATGCGTGGACGTATGGGAATCGCCGCACACCATAGTCAATCCCGGCAACGTGATCCCCATTTCCGGGCCGATAATATGGACAATGCCCTGATGCACGCTATCCAGCCCATACAACGTAATGCCGAAATCCTTGCAATTTTGCTTCAGCGCTTCGACCTGTGCCGCGGAAATAGGGTCGCGTATGACCATGCGGTCCTCGGTTGTGGTCGGCACATTATGGTCCATGGTGGCAAACGACAAATCAGGGCGCCGCACCCCGCGCTTGGTTAAACGCAGCCCCTCAAACGCTTGCGGACTGGTCACTTCATGCACAAGATGCCGGTCAATATATAACAATGTCGTGCCGTCAGGCATAACCTTGACCACGTGGCGGTCCCATATTTTATCAAATAATGTCTTTGTTGCCATGATCGTTCCGTTTCGTTAAAAAAAGTTGGCGGCATAGACTATACCGTTAAACCCGCTTCTGACAAGCGGACAATGCGTGTGGAACACGCAAAATTTTTATAATGGGACTTTACATCGGTCTCCTCCCCCCGTATAGTCCGCCCCGAAACATAGAAGTAAGAACAAAACAAAACGTATAGAGGTCTGTAAAGGAACATGGATCAAGCGACAAAAACAGCGGTTAAAGAGGAATACAAGCAACACGAGCGGGACACAGGTTCCGTGGATGTGCAAGTCGCGCTTCTTTCAAGCCGCATCAGTGAACTCACCGAGCATTTGAAACAACATCACAAGGATCACAGTTCGCGCCGCGGACTGATTGTCATGGTCAGCAGGCGTCGCCGTCTGCTGGATTACCTGCACAGCAAAAATCCTGAACGGTATCAACAGCTCGTGCAGCGCCTTGGCCTACGCCGCTAATGAAGCCCGTTCCGGCGCAAGCCGGAATGAACCATTTCGGCTCTGCGCAATGCCCGGACCATGAAATTCCGCCATCATGATCGGATTAATCATCCCGCCTTCACAACCCGATTCTATCGTCGGCTTGTCTGGCTTGCACACGCCCCGCAACCTCTACACGTGTTACAGTAAGAAAAGAAAAGGAAAGAAACATGCATAAAATAATCAACGTCGAAACGAATATCGGCGGAAAAAACCTCCACATGGAAACCGGGCTTATGGCCCATCAAGCCAACGGCGCGGTTAGCGTGCGCGTAGGCGACACTATTGTATTTGCCACCGTGGTGGCAGCCAAAAGTCCGCGCGAAGGCGTGGATTTCTTCCCCCTGCAAGTCGAATACCGCGAAAAATTCTACGCAGCCGGCAAATTCCCGGGCGGCTTTTTTAAGCGGGAAGCCCGTCCTTCCGAGCGCGAAATCCTGACGATGCGCGCCACCGACCGTCCGTTGCGTCCGTTATTCCCGGAAGGATACCGGAACGAAGTGCAAATCATTAGCTCGCTGCTAAGCACAGACGGCAACGAAGAACCGGATATCCTAAGCATTAACGGCGCCAGCGCCGCGCTGATGATTTCCGATATTCCGTTTCGAGGACCGGTAGGCGCTGTCCGCGTAGGACGCGTCAATGGCGAGTTTGTTCTCAATCCGACTCATACCCAAATTGCCGAAAGCGATTTAAACCTGACGTATGTCGGATCACGCACCTTGCCTTTGATGATCGAAGGCGATGCGAAAGAAGTCTCCGAAGCCGACATGATTGCAGCCATGAAACTGGCTCATGAAGCGGTGGTTAAAATTGTGGACATGCAATTGGACATGCGGAAACAACTTGGTCTCCCGGATATCGCGATTGAAGACGTCAAAATCAGCGACGAACTGATGGCCAAGGCCAAAGCGACGGTAGGCGCGGAACTGGCGGAAGCCTTATGCATTGCCGGTAAACAAGAACGCCACGATGCCGTGAACGCGATTCGCGAAAAATTAAATGCATCCATGCAAGAGCAAGTTCCCGAAATCACAAACGAGGAATTGTTTCAGTTATGGGACGCTTTGGAAATCGAATTGGTGCGACGCAACATGCTGGAGCACAAAAAACGCATTGACGGTCGCGCGGCGGATGAGCTTCGACCCTTAAACGCGCAAGTAGGTTTGCTTCCCCGTACGCACGGCTCGGCGTTATTCAGCCGTGGCGAAACCCAGGCGCTGGCAACGGTCACCTTGGGTACAGTCAAAGATGCGCAGGCCATGGACGCATTGTCCGGCGGGCCCACCGAAAAACGGTTTATGCTGCATTACAATTTCCCGCCGTACTGCGTAGGCGAACCGGGCCGCATTGGCGTCACAAGCCGTCGCGAAATCGGGCACGGCAACCTGGCCGAACGTTCTCTGAAAATGGTTGTGCCGGACGACTACCCCTACACCATTCGCGTGGTGTCCGAAATCATGGGCTCCAACGGATCCAGCTCCATGGCCAGTGTCTGCGCAGGCTGTCTGGCGTTGATGGATGCGGGTGTGCCGATCACGAAACCTGTCGCGGGCATTTCCGTGGGTTTGTTCTCGGAAGGCGATAAAGGCGAATTGGTTGTTGATATTCTCGGCGCGGAAGATCATTGCGGCGACATGGATTTCAAAGTATCCGGCACCCGTGACGGCATTACCGGATTTCAAGTGGACCTGAAAATTGCCGGCCTGCCTTGGCATCTCGTGGAAGGCGCTTTCGAAATGGCGCGGAAAAGCCGCTTGCAGATTCTGGATTACATGCAAACCGTGTTGGCCGAATCGCGTTCGGATATTGCCGCCCACGCGCCGCGTATCAAACAATTGAAGATTCCGGTGGATAAAATCGGCGCGTTAATTGGGCCGGGTGGCAAAAATATCCGCCGCATTACGGAAACGTACGGCGTACAAATTGATATTGAAGACGACGGGTCCGTGCTGGTGTTCAGCAGCGACAAAGACAAGATGGACGCGGCGGTAAAGGAAGTCGAAGGACTCACAGCCGAAGCCGAAGAAGGCAAAATCTACCGTGGCACCGTTACGGGCGTCAAAGAATTCGGCGCGTTTGTGGAAATTCTCCCCGGTCTTGAAGGGTTGGTACATATCAGCGAGCTGGCTGATTTCCGCGTTAAACAAACCACGGATATTTGCAATGTCGGCGACGAAATCTGGGTGAAATGCCTGAGCGTCGAAGATAATGGACGTATCCGCTTGAGTCGCCGGGCCGCCATGGCGGAACGGGGCGAAGAAACCGCAGACGCGTAACACACGGACGGCGGCTTGAGCCAAGCCGCCCTACCCGCTTCATTGAATAGGCCTGAAACGCGTTGAAGTCTAGCGCTTCAACGCGTTTCGTGTATAGTTGCGTCATGCCAAGAGAAAGCAAAACCGCGCGTGTCGAACGCGCCGCAAAAATACTGCATGTATTAAAAAAGACGTATCCCGATGCGCATTGCGAATTATATTTTCGCAATCCGCTGGAATTAACGATTGGCTGCATTTTATCAGCGCAATGCACGGATAAGCGCGTGAACATGGTAACCCCTGCGTTGTTTGATAAATATCGCACCGCTGCGGAATGGGCCGCCATTCCCCCCGAGGTCCTAGAGGAAGAAATTCATTCCACAGGTTTTTACCGCAATAAAAGTAAAAATATTCGCGCGTTATGCCGCCGGTTAGCCGATGAATTTGACGGGCAAGTACCGGAGGATTTTGACACGCTAGTCAAACTACCGGGCATAGGGCGGAAGACTGCCAACGTCATCATGGTTTCCGCGTTTGGCAAGCCGGGCATTGTGGTGGATACCCACATGATTCGTTTATCGAACCGCATGGCGCTGACCACCAATAAAGACCCGGTTAAAATCGAATTCGATTTACAAAAAATCATTCCCGAAAAGGACTGGGGCCATTTTTCGCATGCAATGGTTTTCCATGGACGGCGCCGCTGCATGGCACGCAAACCGGATTGTGCGCATTGTCCCGTTTCGCGATGGTGTCCATCCAATCAATCTTGACCTGCTTCGCCCTATAGCGTATGGACTTCCTTACATGAATATCCGGAATACAATTCAATGTTCGCTACGCTACTGCATGTTATGGCTTGCCTGTGGCTTTCTTGCGCCTGCGCATGCACAGGCTGACAAATATGCTGTTATCGAGGCGGAGGAATTAGCCGACAATCCACAGCGGTTCTGGTCACGGGGCATTGTGGTGGAAGACCTGCTGGAGAAAGTCACGGGTTCACGGGAACGCATCGGAGACCGGCGCTTTGTGGCGATAGATACCAGTCTATTGGGGCGCGCGTATGTGCAAGAACCTTTGGCCGAGGAATTGGAGCCGGACACAGAGTATCTTTTTTCGGGGACCGTTGTGAGCCGCACATCGCGGCGATGGATATTCTGGTCCAAAACAAAATATTTTATTATATTTGAATCCGCAAAAGTTAGCTTAGCGGATACCGAAGAAGCGGTGGATTTGTTTTTGTCGGGCAACAGTGACCGGCTGGCCGTGCAACATGTAAGCGACATGGTAGCGAGCGCGCAAAAATTGCTGGTCGCGCACGCGGAAGAAGAAGGGAAGCGTATAGAGGATTTGGTTGACCCGGAAGCCTATCGCACGGACAAAGCCGCGGAAGTCTCGCGCATGGCGGTGCGCGCCATTGAACAGGAATTAGGTGTGACATCCAGTGAATTAATGAGTTTATTTGTGCGTGAAATACTTGTGCGCCCTTATGAGGAAGCCAAATACGAAGAGCAGCGCAATGGGGAATTTGAGGAAGACGCAGAAAAAATCCTGTCGCAGGACGAAGAATTGATCCCAGAGGAAGATGAAAATCTGACCGAGCCGGAAAAAGAGCCATCGCAGGACGAAGAAGATGTACGGCATGAGGACGATGAAATGGAAACTCAGCCGCAAGAGAATCTTGACGAAACAGTATCGGAAAATACGGTATTGGAAAACGTGGAAGACGAGCAGGAAGAAGCCCTTGATCCTATTCCTGAATTATCGCCCGCCTCGCCCGTAGGGCGATAGAAACAAGGCCAGCTTAGCTCAGTTGGTAGAGCAGCTGATTTGTAATCAGCAGGTCGTCGGTTCGAGTCCGACAGCTGGCTCCATACGTTATGCAAGCCTATGTCTATATTCTGCAAATTGGGTCCGGGTTGGATCGCAGACATTTGAATCTCTGACAAAGGCGCGAAAAGACTACGTTCACACAGATTAACATAACCGTATAGAAAACGACTGGGAGCGCTGTCTGGAAACACGGGATAATACGGGTCAAATTCTTAGTTCGTGTCTTGTCTAATGATGTATTGTCGCTTATTATATCAACTGTATGGAGAATTATCATGCTGGCTATAAAAGCGAAATATGACAACGGCATTGTTCGGTGGCTGGGAAAGCCACCTGTCAGTGGCATGCATGACTTGATAGTACTGTTTGAAGATGTGCCTGAGAGGGTGTCTGAAGCTGGTCTATCTTCTAAAAATGACCAAACGCTTATAAGCAAGGAAGCCATGCAGCCTTTACCCGAACTAAGCGGCTTTGTTCCAGATGGTTGGAAAGAGGCCATTTATGGGGGGTGATATCCTTCTTGATGCCGGTCTGTTTATCGGTGCATTACTTAAAAACGACCCCCGGCATCGAGAAGCTTTGACAGTGGTAGATGCTGCGCGATGTGGCCGTTTTCCGGGAGTCACCACTATTGGTATATTGTCGGAAGTGTATGCCGCATTGACCTGGGAGGGAGCAAAACCTCAGCACGAGCCGGCTATCGCGGCCCAAGCGATTCTGGTTATTATGACCAAACCCTCGCGAATTCGGATTCTCGGGGAATCGTACGGTGTATTGCCACGCATGCTTGAGCTTGCGCGAGATATGAAACTCCACGCTCGCCGCATCCACGACGCGCGTCATGCCGCCACGGCATTGGCTCATGGAGTAAACCGTGTTGTGACTTATGATCAAGGAGACTGGGATAGATTTGCACGCCATGGAATGATCGTTATCATTCCCAGGAAATTAGCGTTAAACCCGTTAGATGGTAACGCTTGAATATAGCGCCCGATAAAGACTCTTTCAACAAACTGCTTGCAATACGTACGCAAGCTAGGCATGGTATGCGGCCATGAACACATGTTGGCATCATCACGGTTGAGACGGGGCGTCCTCCTGCGGAGGACGATGGTCTTGGACTGTGCGGACGGCCCCGGTATTGAAACCGGGGCTTTTTCATTTTTTAAAAACAAAGACATCAGCGAATCATGACAGCAAAACGCATTATACCGTGCCTCGATATTGCAGGCGGACGCGTAGTGAAAGGCGTGAAATTCCTTGCGCTACGGGACGCGGGCGATCCCGTGGAGCAAGCACGCGCATACGAAGCGCAAGGCGCAGACGAACTGACTTTCCTTGATATTACCGCGTCCCACGAAGATCGCGATACGATTCTGGAAGTCGTGCGCGCGGTGGCCCGTCAGGTGTTTATGCCGTTGACCGTGGGAGGCGGCATTCGCACCTCCGCAGATGTGCGACGCCTGCTGCAAGCAGGCGCGGATAAAGTGTCGCTGAATACCGCAGCGCTGCTTAATCCGGATATTCTGGACGAAACATCCGCGCGTTTCGGCTGCCAATGCATCGTGCTGGCTATTGATGCGCGCCGGAATGAAACCGGCGGCTGGACAGTATTTACGCACGGAGGACGCAAGCCTACCGAACGGGATGCAATCGCATGGGCGCGCGAAGGAGTGCGGCGAGGCGCCGGCGAGATTCTGCTGACAAGTATGGACAAAGACGGCACCAAAGACGGCTATGATCTCGCGCTGACCCGCGCGGTCAGTGAAGCCGTGCCGGTGCCTGTCATTGCATCAGGCGGCGCGGGCACGTTGCAGCATTTAGTCGAAGCGGTAACGGAAGGCAAAGCCGATGCCGTACTGGCCGCATCCATTTTCCATTTCGGCGAATTTACGATACCGCAAACAAAAGCATACATGCATGACAAGGGAGTAGAAGTGCGATGGGAAAAGAATTAGAGGAAGGCAACAAACTAAATCTGGACTTCGGCAAACTCGCCAAAGCAGCGCAGTCATCGCCGGGCATTATCCCTGTCGCGGTGCAACATGCTGATACCCGCGAACTTTTATTGATCGCGTACACTAACGAACAAGCGTTCGCGCGGTCTCTGGAACTTCGGGAAGTCGTGCTGTGGAGTACGTCCCGGAATGAATTGTGGCATAAAGGCATGGAATCCGGTAATAGTTTCGAGCTGCTGGAAGTGCGTGTGAACTGCGAACAAAATTCGCTGCTGTACCTGGCCCGGCCCAAAGGCGGAGGCATGTGCCACACAAAAAACCGGCAAGGACAGGCGCGACGCGGCTGTTATTACCGCAAACTGGACTTTGAAACAGGACTTTTGGAAAACGAACAACCGTAAGGGGTGGGAGTGGGGAGTAAGAAGTAGGAAGTAAGAAGTGTGAAGTAAGAAGTGTGAAGTTGGTACGTGATTTGTGAGATGGATCGGGAGGGGCAACCTCCGTGTTGCCCGGAACGTGCATCGAAAATGAACCGTATCTGACACTGGAAACAGCATCATGGTTACACCGGATAAACAGCATTTTTTAGAAAAAGCGGAACGCGGCAATTTGATTCCGGTTTGGAAGGAATTTTTTTCGGATCAAGAAACGCCGGTGCTTGCTTACGAACGGTTGCGCGATGCCCTTCAAAAAAAAGGTGCGCGCGACGGAATGTTTCTTCTGGAAAGCGTGGAAGGCGGCGAACGTATTGCCCGCTACTCTTTTCTCGGCGGACAACCGCGGGCGCTATTCCGTAGTTTCGGGCGACGCGTGGAAATAGAGGAAACAGGCGGCACAACCCGGACGTTCAACGATGTGGAACCTTTGGCGGCTTTGCGCGAATACATGTCCCGTTACAACCCCTTGCCCGACCCCGCTTTGCCAATGTTTTTCGGGGGCGCGGTGGGCTACATCGGATACGATGCCGTCGCGCAATTCGAGAAAGCGCCCATTAGCCCGCACGAAGGGCTCGGATGGCCCGATATGATCATGGCCATTACGGAAACTTTGATCATTTTTGATCACGTGAACCATTCCATGAAAGTCGTGGCAAACGCTTTTATTGAAGGCGATCCCGAGCAAGCATACGCGCGCGCACTGGAACGCATCAACGAAACGTGTGCCTGGCTCGCGGTGCCGGTTCAGACCATGATGCTGGACACACAAACGCAGCCGGAGCCGCTGCCTTACACCTCAAACGTGACGATGGACTATTTCCGGGACGCAGTGGAACGCGCCAAAGAATACATTCGCGCGGGCGACATCATTCAAGTCGTGCTTTCACAACGATTTGAAGCCGCATCGGTCGGGGACGCGCTTTCGGTGTATCGCGCATTGCGTTCGATTAATCCTTCGCCGTACATGTTCAGCCTTGAATACGGGGACCGGTGCGTAGTGGGGTCCTCGCCGGAAATTCATGTGCGCTGTGAGCGTGGCCGCGTGGAAGTGCGACCTATTGCCGGCACGCGCCCGCGCGGGGAAACGCCCGAAAAAGATGTCGCGCTGGAAAAAGAATTGCTGGCGGACCCCAAAGAGCGGGCGGAACATATCATGCTTGTGGATTTAGGCCGCAACGATATCGGACGCGTATGCACGTACGGCACAGTAAAAACGCCGGAATTAATGGTGATCGAGCGGTATAGCCACGTCATGCACATTGTTTCTGACGTGGTCGGGCGCCTCGAGGAAGGGCAGGACGCGTACGATGTCATGCGCGCGACATTTCCGGCAGGCACCGTCAGCGGCGCCCCCAAAATACGGGCTATGGAAATCATCGCGGAATTGGAAACAACCAAACGTGGCGCCTACGCGGGCGCGGTGGGCTATTTCAGTTTTGGAGGCGACCTGGACAGTTGCATTACCATCCGCACAGTCTTAATGGACGGCGACAAAGCGTATGTGCAAGCAGGCGCAGGCATTGTAGCGGATTCAGATCCACAAAAAGAATTTGAAGAAACACAAAATAAAGCGCGTGGCATGCTGAAAGCTCTGGCGCTGGCGCGACATATTCATCAGACGTCCAAAGGAAATGCGTCATGATCCTCGTAATAGATAATTATGATTCGTTCACGTATAACCTCGTGCAATACCTTGGCGAGCTGGGCGCTCGCGTAGAGGTACGGCGGAATGACGCCATTACACTGGATGAAATCGAGTCAATGAAACCGGATCGTTTGATGATAAGCCCCGGTCCTTGCTCCCCCAACGAAGCTGGCATTTCCTGCGCGGTTATTGAACGCTTTGCCGGGCGCATTCCATTATTCGGTGTATGTCTGGGACATCAATGTCTGGGCCAGGTTTATGGGGGACATGTGGTGCGCGCGCAACGTTTGATGCATGGTAAAACATCGCCGATCCATCACACCAACGAAGGCGTGCTGCGCGATATGCCCAGTCCCTTTGACGCGACGCGATACCATTCCCTACTCGTCGAACGATCTTCGCTTCCCGCCTGTTTAAAAATCACCGCGGAAACCGCCGAGGGGGAAATCATGGGATTGCAACACGTATCGGATCCCGTATACGGCGTTCAATTCCATCCCGAATCCATACTGACCGAAAACGGCAAACGCATTCTCGCCAATTTTCTTGCGGTGTAATCACTTCTTCTAAAAGGAGGGAGGCCCGATCCTGCAGCGATACAAGAGCGGGCCCCCGGGTGGCGAGGTGGGCTGGCGAAGCCCACGGGTTGGGTAGAGCTATATTTATTCGCGGTAACGGTATCCGACACCACGAACGGTTTGAATGCGATTGCCAATGCGGCCTAACTTGCGACGCAACCCGACAATCAACACATCCACCGAGCGAGGCGTGCAGCTATAGCCCGGTCCGCGCAATGCTTCAATGATTTGGTCGCGCGAATGCACCCAGCCGGGCGATTCCGCAAACAAGCGCAGTAATTTAAATTCCGTTGCGCTTAAATCCACCATTTCACCCATCACGCGGACTTCGTGACGGCCAGGAATAATTTCCATGTCTTTTACCGAAATTACTTCTTCATCGCGAACCGGAGCCACGGAACGGTATTCGTGACGAGCTACCGCGACCGGCGCCGCAACCATCTCGCGGCGCGCCGCCGCCGATGTTCCAATCTGTGCGGCATCGGTTTCGCTCATGACGATGACAGGGTACGGCATAACGCCGCCTTCACCCTGCATCAACCGGCACAACTCCACACCGCTCTGCGCGGGTAAAATCGCACCCATAATCACGTATTCCGCTCCCGTTTCAGCCACAATACGATCCACATCCGCGTGGTCATACGTGCAATGCACATGATACGTGCCCGTTTCCGGCACCAGTGCTTCGTTATTTCTTATCGCCGCGTTTCGCGCCGCGATCACGTTCTTGCTATGCGTCATAATCATGTTCGTCTATCCTTATCTAACATTTAATGTTGTTTGCATTCATTGTTTCAGCGTGTTTTTGATATAGCATTAGCCATGCCAATCCATTTAAATTTTCCGCAAATTGTTATAATCAACTCTATTTTATATAGTTATAAAAAATCCGCCCCACGCATACACACATCAATTACTCATATTTGTATACACTTTTGTAGGCTGACTTTTCGTTTAATACACAATCGTATTCTGAATATGTTTGTTTATGTGGTTTTTTCTTTCTATTTGCCTGTACCTTACCGCGGGATTGTGTGGGATTCATCACAGATGCGTGCGAATTCGTTTAATCTTCGCCTGTTGGCGCGTCAATCCGCTTGTTGAGCGAGGTCGTTGATGACCTGTCCCGCTGCCCAAAGGCCGAAAAGCCCTGTTATATGGGCGGCCGCGCCTAATCGCCCATCGCACGCGCGGGCCGCGCCGGGGTGATCGGCTTCCACCAAGCTGTCACAAACAGGTTCGGGAGAATAGACGCAGGGTACATGAAATAATTGATTTTTGGGAGGAAATCCAAACACAACCCTTAATTTGCGCCGCACAAATGCCAACAAAGCATCGTGTTGAGTCTCGGACAGGTCCACAATGCGCACCAGCGCAGGATTCTTTTTCCCCGCCGCGCCGCCGCAGGTAATAATCGGAATGCCGCGCTCTTTGCACATGGCGATCAGTCGCGCTTTAATCATAACGCCGTCTATGGCATCCACGACATAATCATAGCCGGGCGCAAGGGTTTCTTCCGCATTTGTACGATGCAGGAACGCGCGAATTGTGTTTATACGACACGCAGGATGAATAGCGCGCAAGCGTTCCGCCAAAACATCCACTTTAAAACGGCCAATGGTTTCATGCGTAGCCATCAATTGCCGGTTGATATTGGAAACACATACGTCATCCGGATCCATAAGGGTTAAGGCCCCGATACCGGATCGCGCCAACGCTTCCGCGACCCATGACCCTACCCCGCCCAAACCAACCACCAGCACGCGCGCCCGGGCCAGACGGGCCGCGCTTTCGTCGCCATACAATAAACGTGTGGATTCAAATGCATGCATACGCGGGCCAGAAAAGCAAATGTCGCAGACCTCGTCAATGCCTGCTTGCTTCAACGGCAAGGCATGCTAGGCTATGCATTCGTTGCACACGGTAATGCTAGAGGCGAATTATGGGTAGGGACAAAACAAGCTCGGGCCACAACAATACACACAAAGTCGGACTCATTTTTTTTGCGGCGGGTTTAGCGCTGTACGCCGCTACCATGATGCGCGGCGTTTTTCCCGGCGAATCCGCAGCGCTGGTAGCGCAGTCGCTCGATCTCGACCCGTTTGCATCACCGATGTATCCGATCTGGCGTTTGTTGATGGATTTAATGCTCGCGCTAAACCCTTTGCGCTCGGTCAGCTTAAGCGCGAATCTGTTAAGCGTAATCACCGGCGCGGCATGTCTGGCGCTCACCTACGAAGTTGCGTCCCGTATTCCTCTTTGGCATATAGATGAAAACGCCGGTTTTAGCAAACGGCGCGCGGCTCGTTTGGGACGCATAACAGGAGCCACCGCGGCGGTATTTCTGGCGGTCTCCGCTCCATTTTGGCTGGCGTCCACTGTCGCCCATCACTTAACGTTTGAGCTTTTGCTTGTTCTGGTGGCCGCGTTGCTTTTTCTTCGGTATTGGGAATCGCGCGACGAGCGATGGCTAAATGGATTTGCTTTATTGTACGGCGTCGGCGTAGTCGAGTCTGTGTTGTTTATCGTATGTGCGCCGCTATTCGCTTTGCTGACCGCTCTCGCATTGGTCTTACGTAACCGGCTCCGCCTTGCAGTGGTGGGGCGCTTGCTTGGATTGGCGCTGCTCGGGCTTTTGTTTTATCTGGTGGCGGCGTGGCGTTTTTATAACACCGACGCGTACGTGTGGCGCGAATACGAGCATTTTTTTCAGATCATCTGGTACATGTGGCGCGACCAATGGTATCTGCTTTCGCGCAGTATCGGCCGTCTCGGATGGATGATGGTCTTTTTCACCTCTATATTGCCTTTTCTTATTGTGCTGGCGCTTCCGCGAAAAATGACAGCCACGCATCATGCAGGCCTTGGCTCGCTGTTGTTGCACCTTGTGCTTTCGGGCTTGGCGGGCTTGTTATTGATTAATGCGCCTGTTGCGCCATGGGTATTGATGGGACGCGCTCATCTGGTGGTCTTTCCATACCTTTTATGGGCCATCTATGCCGGCTACCTCGTTGCGTACTGGTACGCGGCGCTTTCCGGCATGACCCTGAAATCCACGAGCCATCCTCCGGCACTGATGGTTTTTGCCCGGCGCCTTTGGTTGCCGCTGGTAGCGGTGGCCGCGGGTTATAGCGCTTATTTAAATGCTCAGGAAACAACCAAACACGATGCGCGCCTGCTGAACTGGTTTGCGGACGATACACTGGTCGCGCTGCAGGATCGCACGCATGTGGTTTCCAACGGGACGCTCGATCCTATGCTTGAAATCAAAGCCTTGGATCAAGGGAACCGCATACGCGCATTAAACTTGCGCGCTTTTCGGAACCCGCCCTATCTTCGTTATGTCGCCACATGGTTTGAGGATGCCCGGATGCAAAGTCTGGCCGAAATCAGCTTGATTCCCCTGCTCAACGAATGGGTGCGCGAAGATCCGGCTATCGAAACCAAACTGGTAACGTTGACGTGGGACGATTTATGGTCGGCGAACCAAATGACGCCGGTATCGGAAATTCTATTTTACGGAGGGACCCCGGACGCCGGCAAAGTGGATTGGGATGCGCTGCACGCGCGTAATGAAGCGTTATGGTCGGCATGGATAACCAGACTGGGCGCTCCCGGACAGGACGAGGCGCACGCACGTTGGATACGGCAGCATATCAGTCGTTCGTCGAACAACTACGGCGTGCTTATGGAAGACCGCGCCGAAAAACAGCGCGCCGGAGAAGCCTACCGCGCCGCGCTGGCGCTGGATCCGGAAAATATTAGCGCGCGTTTGAATCTTACGATGCTGGCTCTGCGTGAACAATGGCCCGAGGCCGAACAGTTGGAAAAGGAACTTGAACCGTTGGCCGAATTAACCGATGCCCAATTGCAAATGTGGTCGCTGGCTGCGCGTTTCGGATACATCGCGCATCCGGAAGCGTATGCGCGCCGCGGAATGGCCTGGGCGCTGTCCGGCAAGCCGCGCGTGGCGATTACGGAAATACAAAAAGCCATGCAAACCAGCGGCGATACGCCCGGCTTAAACATGCTGCTGGCTTCGATGTATTTTGCCGACAATCAGTGGGACGAGTCCGAGGCGATGTTCACGCGCGTGCTGGCCGAGGATCCCGATCATCACGCCGCTTTGTTGGGTATGGCGCGCCTGGCCGCCCGGCGCGGGCAATTGGACGTGGCGCAGGGCTACCTGAATCGCTTAAAAGAGATCAGCGCCACGCCCAACGCCGTGCGCCACGAAGAAGCCGTGCTTGAACTGCTGGCCGGCAGGGTGGATTCCGCGCGAAACATGCTCGAAGCGATCGTGGAGGATCAGCCCGGCGCGACCGACGCATGGTCTTTACTGGTGTTGATTGGGCTTTCCACGCAAGACAACGAACTTCTGGATCGCGCGTTGAATGTACTGGGCGAAAACGCAGCCATGAAACCGCAAAGCTTGATGGTCATTGCCCATGCCCAAATCCAACGACGGCAATGGGCTGAAGCCCGCCAGACTTTGGAGCGGGTTTTGCGTCTGCGCCCTCAGCATGTGGAAGCCATGGATCAATTGCTTCGGTTGGATGTTGTGGAAATGCGGCAGGACAGCGCGCGCCAGCGTGTGCAACAAATACTTGCGATTAATCCGCGCCATCCGTTTGCCAATTATATTCTGGGCTCGCTGCATTATGCCGCGGACAACAAAGTATTGGCTGAATCCGCCTACCGTGTCGCCATTAACGAGCATCCTACCCCCGAAGCGTTAAACGATCTGGCGTGGGTTCTACAGGAACGGGGCGCTTTAGAGGAAGCCATGCTTCACATCGAGGCTTCGCTGGAATTAAACAGCCAGAACCCAAACGCATGGCATACACAAGGTGTTTTATGGATGCGTCAAGGAGAACAAGACGAAGCGCTGCGCGCTTTTCAACAGGCCCTCGATCTCAATCCGGACGATTACCGCGTGCAAATCAGCATGGCACAACTGTATGTGGAGCAAGGGGAAAAAGAAAAAGCCCGCGCCCTTTTAAAGAAACTTATGGAACAAGTAGCCCGCATGCCGGAAGCGCATCGTCAATCCGCGATGGAACTATTTAATGAGTTAAACCGCTAACGCGAGACGCAAAAACCGCCCTCAATGAGATAAAGGTCGCTAACTTCTTTGTACATGCATCTCCTCCTGAATCCCCTCTGAACGTCAGCTTTCACCAATACTCTTTCTGTGAGTGAACAAGGAAAGTTGTCCAGCTTCGTAAGTTCACGCAGTGTCAATGGATCTGAATACGGCATGGAAGACAAGAGGAAACCGAATCGAACAATTATTCGGTTCATTAAAAAGCTAAATGATCAAGATCACGAAATAAGGCGGAGACGTTTTTTCCTAAATAGTAGCCAAACAGAAACCACCGAAAAAATGACAGAGAAGGTGGATGGTTCAGGAATTACTTCAATTGAAAGATTATCGTAGGTCATCTGAAAGTAGGTGATATCCGGATCATTGTCCTGGATCGTGAAGCTTGTGATACCCTGAAAACCAAAAGAATAGACATGGGCATCCAAGTCCGAAATGGTGATGGGGGAGGTTGCTCCGGTGTTTGCTTCGGCAACCAGTGTCAAGGGGTTTTCCTGAGGGCTTGCGGGGTTAAGATTACCTTGGGAAACAAATTCGATAGCCAGGGAATTCACATCGACCGCTTCGCTAAAGGTAAATGTGATGCTTTGGGTTAGATTTTGGTCATATATAAAATCGGTGAAGGAAATGTCCACACTGCTTCCGCTTCCGGAGTAAGTGTCAACATTTCCCAGGGAATTCGAGACAGTTAACGAAATTCCGGAGAGAGACGAAGAAACAGTCGCTCCGTTATCTACTGTTGAGTCGTTCCCATCAAATGTAAAAATAAGCGATGCTTGAGCAGATGCCAGCGTTAGTAAGGATATTAGACCTAATAAGCATGTTGTTTTCATAGTTGTTGATGCGTGTTGTTTAAACTCTCTGTTTTATGCCGTCTATCACAGCGCTATTTCGATCGTAAAGATAAAAAACCCCGTTTTGGCGTATATGGAGTATTGGTCATAATTTATGTAGGATTGAGCATGGCTCATGAAGTCGTGTCTCGGTTAACGTCGGCGGTATGAAAAAAATGCTGAGTCAGGACGTTGCTGAAAAAAGGGAAACCCTATTCCGGTCGGACTCTCGAGCCGCTCGATGTAGCGAAGGCGGTTCTCTTTTTCGCGGGCGAAGCCACGGGTAAAGTCACCGGGGAAGTTTTTGACGTAAGCTACGGCTCTCTCTCCCAAAGCATCGCGTGAGCCGCAGGTGGAACCAGTAATGCGCAAGTGAATTGCAATATTTTAACCACTGAGAAAAATACGATTCAGTTCCTATGATCAAATCTTCAATATTATTAGGGCACTCTGAAGTAAGAATAAACCGGATTGGGTTAGGCTGTATGGGCATGTCGGAGTTCTACGGTTCGAGCGATGAAACCACTAACATGGAAACGCTCCAAGCAGCCCTTGATTCCGGGGTCAATTTCTTCGACACGGCGGACATGTATGGCGCCGGACACAACGAAAAACTTCTGGGCAAAGCGTTCGCGGGCAAGTGGGGTCAGATTACACTGGCTACCAAGTTCGGCGTCGTTCGCGGCGAAGACGGCTCGTGGGGCGGCATCAACGGAAATCCCAACTATGTGATGCATGCGTGCGATAAAAGCCTCCAACGTCTTGGTGTTGATTGTATTGACCTTTATTACATGCACCGGCCCGATCCCGAGACTCCCATTGAGGAAACGGTAGGCGCGATGAGTAAGCTGGTAAAAATGGGAAAAGTTCGCTTGCTTGGCCTTTCCGAGGTGGATCCCTCACACCTGCGGCGTGCTCATCATATCCATCCCATCAGTGCGCTGCAAACCGAGTTTTCCCTCTGGACGCGAGAACCCTTTGAGGAGGTCATCAGCACGTGCCGCGAACTAGGCATCACCTTTGTTTCTTATTCACCTCTTGGGCGCGGATTCCTTTCTGGGCAGGTGTCCCGCGAATCCCTGGAGGCGAACGATTGGCGGCTGGGGCTCCCCCGCTTTCAACAGGATACGATCCAAAAAAACCAAGTATTTGTCGAAATCCTTCGGGATATTGCCAACCGAAAAGGGGCAACGCCGGCTCAAATCGCCCTTGCATGGGTCCTTCAAAAGGAATTGAATCTGGCAACGATTCCGGGCACGCGCCAAATCGGCCGTCTGCGAGAGAACCTTGGCGCGTTGCAGTATGAGTTATCGGAAGCGGAGTTGGAGGAGATTCATTCCCGTCTGCCAACCCAGACACTCGGAGCCAGGTATCCCGATTCATGAACCTGTCATTCCGGGAAAATTCCGTATCTTTCCGTGGATTTGAGCTATCTTCAAATGATATCTTGCCAAGCCAAATGACGAGTTAACATAGTTATGCCTATGCTGGAAGAGATTAAGAACATTGTCACTAAATGCCTGAACGAAAAATCCGTTACAGGAGATTTCTATGCTTTTTCGGAGCGGGTCTTTTGCTTTCGAGAGACCGGCGTTACAAACTTGGAAGATACGTTTTACGAACCTGCGTTGTGCCTGGTTCTTCAAGGTTCCAAACAAACAATTCTTGGCGAACGTCAATTGCGCCTATCCGCAGGTGATACAGTGCTTATCAGTCATCACGTTCCAGTCCGAGCGCGGATTACGAATGCAAGCGAGACGAAGCCTTACATGGCCCTGATCGTTCGATTGGATATGGCAACGATTCGGACTTTTTCGGTTGAAATCGAAAGGGTTTCAAACCATTCCAAGGTAGCGCATTCGGTTGCATCGGAGAAAGCCGACAAGGTGCTTCTGGAGACCCTGCACCGGCTTCTTGCTGTGTTAAGCGACCCGTTAGAGGCCGCGACGATTGGAGAATCCGTCTTAAAGGAATTGCACCTTCGCATTTTGCAGGCTCCACATGGAGGAATGCTCCGCCAGCTCGCTTCACACAAGGACATGGCAAACCGCATCGCAAAGGCAATCCAGTTTGTCCGGGAGCATTACTCCGAGTCTTTGGCGGTTGGCATCCTGGCGCGCGAAGCGGGGATGAGTGATTCAGCCTTTTTTCAACATTTCCGCAGGATTACCGGCACATCCCCGAACAAGTATCTAAAGTCTTTACGGCTGCTCAAAGCACAAAGTTTGCTTACGTTTGAGGGCTACACCGTATCGGCAGCAGCTTATGCCGTTGGATACGAAAGCGCCAATCACTTCAGCCGCGACTTCACAAAGAAATTCGGTCACCCCCCAAAATCAGCCAAACCAGTCATGCCTTCCCAATAACCTCGTGGGCGTTTATGGGTATGGTTATGACAGCGTCCCCATCACCCCCACCCACACCACTCACGCGCAACCAAGGATTGACAGTCCGCGCGTATGCCCTTACTGTATGCCCCCTTATCCGTCGGCGGAGTAGCTCAGTCGGTAGAGCAGAGGACTCATAAGCCTTTGGTCGGGGGTTCAAATCCCTCCTCCGCCACCATTACGTGCCCCTGCAATTAAACGGACAGGCGGCCAGATACAACACAGGAGTCAACATGAGTTTGATGGAGAAAGTAAAAGGTTTTTTCACGGGAGACGCCGACACGTCGGAGCCTGTTTCCAAAAACCTGTATGTCATTGATACCGTGCAGCTAAGCGACAGCAACGGGGGTCAACGCCCTTCGCCCCGCGATCAATTCCAGATGCTTCAAAAACTAGCGCGCTTTGCCGAACGCGAAAAACTTTCCGTTTGCGCGATACTGGAAGGACGCCCTTTGCGTGAGGCCGCGGACCGCGAGGATTTTAACGGGGTATTTGTCGTGTACGCCGAACACGCCGACCAGTTTGCGGACATCACGATGCAACAATTAAAAAAAAGCGGACGCCCCGCCACACTGGTTACCGCCGACCGTAAACTCGAAGCGCTGGCTGCGGAACAAGGCTTTGAAACGTTGCGCATGAGCACCTTACGCAAAGCCATGGACGACCGGGATCAAGGGAGTCGCGGAGCCAATGGTTCCGGACGCGGGGGTGATCGTGGACGTCGCAAACGCCGGCCTCGACCGACCCGCAAACCGAACAACACACCCAACGCGGACGGAAACAAAGAAACGTCGGAACCAACCCCCAATAGCCAGACCAAGCCCCAGCCACAAAAACAACCGAGCCGGGACGACGTCAGCGATTTGATTGATCTGGTGTAAAAGTGACTTTGGCGATGTAAGGCAGCTCACGGTAATGGCTGTCGTAGTCGAGCCCGTAGCCGACCACAAAAGAGTCCTCGATGCGGAACCCGACATAATCCGCTTCGACAGGAACTGTGCGGCGTGATGGTTTATCGAGCAAGGCGCAGGTCTTGACTGTGCGCGCGCCTTTATCCAGTAAATGCACGGTGGCAAAAGCAAGCGTGCGCCCGGTATCGAGAATATCGTCCACGAGAAGCACATCCGCTCCTTTCACGTCCATGCGAATGTCTTTGGCAATATGCACATCGCCGGAGGATTCGGTGCCAGCCCCGTAACTTTCAAGCGTGATAAAATCAATGCGGGGATGGTAATCATGCTGATACAAGTCGCGGACGAGATCAGCCAGGAAAATAAAACTACCGCGCAAAATGCCGATCATGACAAAGTCATCGCTACGACACTCGCCCGCCATGGCCTTAACCAACTCATCCACACGCGCTTGAATCTGCGCTTCGGTAAATAATACGTCACGAACATGATGCGCCTGCATATCCCTCACTTCTCATTTAAAGGTTTCCCCCCCTCTTCCCACTTCTTACTTCTAACTTCTTACTTCAAACTTCTTACTTCTTACTTCTTACTTCTTACTTCAAACTCCCCACTCCCCCGTTCTTCCTATTTACTTTATCTACAAACCAGTGCATCTTAAGATGATTATTATTAAATAGAAAGAAAGGATTGCCATGAATAAGCGATTCCTCGTAGCTGGCGCGTCAGGCGCTCTGCTTTGTACGATGTTTTTTTATGCCGGATGTAAAATTGAATCCAGCGATACAGTCATACGGAACGTAGGCATTAATGTTGCCGGCGTGTATACCAGCAATGGATCGCGCGTAGTCAGCCAGAATAGCGGCGCGCCCATTTTGTCGTTAAATGTAGTGCAGAACGGGGACCGGCTCGACATGGTGGATAACAACGGCATGATTTTCCGTGGCACCATTGGCGCAAGGCAAGGGGATGCCGCATCGTTTAATGTACGAGGCACTACCACGGCAGGCGCGGAAGGGATTATCAGCGGAACCTTCAATGTATCGGGCAATACCTCGACCATGAGCGGAACCTGGGCGGAACCCACGGTGTTCGGAACGGTAAATGCCACGGCCAGTGTCGTGCCTTCGCCGGAACCGGACGATCCCGATGATGACGACGACGATGATAACAATGGTGATGGCGGCACCAACGATACAGAAATCGTGATTAGTTAATGGTCATGAACGGCTTTCCCATTCGTCTTGGCGTGAATATTGATCACGTGGCTACCCTGCGGCGCGCGCGTGGCACGGTGTATCCTTCCCCGCTGGACGCCGCCGCGCTTTGTCAGGAAGCAGGCGCGCATGGCATCACCGTGCATCTGCGCGAAGACCGGCGACATATCCGGGATGACGACGTGTACGCGCTGAAGAAATTCCTCTCCATTCCGTTAAATTTGGAAATGTCCGCCGCTCCCGAAATCGTAAACATCGCTCTGGATGTTCGTCCGCCGGAAGTTTGCCTTGTGCCCGAACGACGCGAGGAACTGACCACGGAAGGAGGATTAGACGTCGCAGGCCAGCAAGCCCGTTTATTTCCGGTAATACAAACGCTGCTGGATGCCGGCTGCGTCGTCAGTTTATTTATCGAAGCCGACGAGAAACAACTGGATGCCGCGCATGCGTCAGGCGTCAACACGATCGAATTGCATACAGGCGCGTTCTGCGATGCCAATGATGATGCCCGGGCCCGCGAGTTGACCAAGCTGATCCAGGGCGCGCGTTATGCGGCGAGCCTCGGACTTCGCGTGAATGCCGGGCATGGCATTAACATGGACAACATTGCGGATATTCTTCGCATTCCGCATCTGGACACGCTGAATATCGGCCATAGCATTGTAAGCCGGGCTGTGTTGATCGGCATGCGCGGCGCGGTTACGGAAATGATGGAAGCCATCGGCCTGTATCGTGGCGGGGAACAGGCGTGACCATGCGCGTGGCCGGGATCCTGGGCATAGGCGTGGATATCGTGGACACCGCCCGTGTTAAACACTGCCTCGCAACATGGGGCGCCCGTTTCGCCAACAAAGTGTTCACCAGGTCCGAACAAGATTATTGCGCAGGCAAAGTCGAAGCCTGGCGTCATTACGCGGGTCGCTTTGCGGTGAAAGAAGCCGTGAGCAAAGCCTTTGGGACCGGTATTGGGCAGCACATAGGCTGGCTGGACATTGAAGTCATGCGCGATAAAAAAACTGGCGCGCCATCCGCTCTGCTTAGCGCGAGAGCGCAAGCGTTGGCGGATGCGCGTGGTGTGACCCACATCTGGATAAGTTTATCCCATACAGGCGAATACACCGTGGCCCAAGCTGTATTGGAACATAAAGGAAACAACCCATTATGAAAATTGTGACAACCGCGCAAATGAAACAGGCCGAGGAAGAAACGTGCAGGCTCGTGAACCTATCCATGCGTCAACTGATGGAGTGCGCAGGCGAACGCGTGGCGGAAAACGTGCTGGATCAAATGGAATTGCGAGGCAAAGAAGACGGCTTTGTGCTGGTTCTGGCCGGGCGGGGAAATAACGGAGGCGATGCGTTGGTTGCCGCGCGTCATTTAGCGCAACAAGACATGCTGGTTTTGGTGTTACTGGCGGGCGAAGCCGAGGATTTGCGTGGCGACGTGCGCGCACAGTATGAACTATTAAAAGAAATGGACATTCGCGTGATAGAATTGTCCACCCAGGAGGATTGGCATGTTTTCTTGAGCATGCCGCCTCCGTGTGACGCCATACTTGACGGCTTGCTTGGCACCGGGGTAAGCGGCCCTCCGCGCGGCCCCTTGGCTGCCGCCATCGAATTTATCAACCAGCAATCCTCTCGCACACTTGTATTCTCGATTGACGTGCCTTCCGGGTTAAACGCCGATACAGGGGAAGCGCCCGGGCCGGTCGTTAAAGCAGATTTCACCATGACGATGGGCCTCCCTAAAACCGGCTTGGTCTTAAAGCAGGCGGCGCGTTATGTAGGTGTTCTTGATGTGCTTGATATTGGCATTCCGTATCAAGTGGTAGATGCGCTTGAATCCACTTTGCCGGTCGAGATAACAAATGTGCGCGACATGCGGGGGGTGTTGCCGCGGCGGGAAACCACATCACACAAAGGAAATTTTGGGCATGTGCTTATAATGGCTGGCGCCCGGGGGTACAGTGGCGCAGCCACGCTGGCCGCGTGCGGCGCGCTAAGTTCGGGCGCGGGCCTTGTCACGGTTTTGGTTCCCGAAAGCATCGAAGGCATTGTGGCGGTCGCGACACCGGAAATTATGGTACGCGGCATGCCGGAAAATGAAATTGGAGCGCATACGCCCGCATGGTGGAACGATTGGCGCAATCAGCTCGACGCGTACGATGCGTTACTGGTTGGACCCGGCATGACGCGCCATAACGATACGCTTTTACTCCTACGCCAAATTATCCGGGACTGTCGCATTCCCCTTGTGCTGGATGCCGATGCGATCAGCGTATTTGCCGGGAAAGCCCACTGGATGGAAAAAGCGTCATGCCCGCTTATCCTTACACCGCACCCGGGCGAATACAGCGCCCTGTTTGGACAGCCGGTTGAAAAGATTCAAGCAGATCGAATAAAAGCAGCTCAATCCGCCGCCAACGAAACAAAAGCCACCATTGTGCTAAAAGGCGCGCAGACAGTGGTAGCGCAGCCCCAAGGCACGGCTTTCATAAACACAACCGGCAATCCCGGCCTGGCCACCGGAGGAACCGGCGATGTATTGGCCGGCATGATCACCGCGCTTCTGGCGCAAGGCCTTGACCCGGTTGATGCGGCCCGGCTGGCGGTGTTTGTCCACGGGTACACCGCCGATGCAGCGGCCACTATGCGGGGACAAGTGTCGCTTACAGCCTCCGTGCTTTTGCGGGAATTGCCGAACGGATTTTTGGCGGTGCAACCACACTGATTACGCTTCCTGCTCCACGAGGCTAGCCATGGATCACGCCACGTACCAAGACGCGCACAATCATTTACAAGATGAACGACTGGCGCCGCACCGGCGACGCGTCATCGAGGGAACCCGCCGTGCAGGCATCACGGCGATGGTGGTAAACGGGACTTCGGAAGCGGATTGGCCGATCGTGGCCGAACTTGCCCAAAACGAGCCGGATTTGATTTGCCCTTCGTTTGGACTACATCCTTGGTTTATAACATCACGCTCAACAACATGGGAGCACACGCTGCGCGCGCATCTGGAGCAACCGGGCGCCGTGCTAGGGGAAATCGGATTGGACGGATGGAAAAAAGACCTGCCTCGCGACGGGCAGGAAACTGTGTTTCTTGCGCAATGGCGTTTGGCCGTTGAACACGACGTACCGGTGACTGTGCATGGATTAAAAGCATGGTCATGGCTGCTCGACGTTATACGCCGCGAGCCGCGACTTCCTCGCGGCTTTCTTCTACACAGCTACAGCGGCCCGAAAGAATACATCGCGCCTTTCGCGGAACAGGGCGCTTATTTTTCTTTTTGCAGCGCGCTTACACGGGGACGCGAAGAAAAAATAGCCGCGTTATATCGCGCCATTCCGCGCGAGCGGTTATTGGTTGAAACCGATGCGCCCGATCAAAGACCACCGGAACAATGGATAACCCATCCGCTTGATTCAACGGCAGGCGAGCCTCTTCATCACCCTGCCAATCTGCCTGCCACTACGACTCTGCTGGCGCAGCTTCTTGACGAAAATGAACAAACATTGCGCTCCAGTCTGACCGCCAATTTTTCACGATTTTTCGGTTTCCCCGCTCATCCATCGCTGTCTTGACTCTTAATCCGCATTTTTATAGTGTTTCCGATTCATAACGAAGATATCTTTAGAAAGGTTCCTTATGTCGTTACGCACTATTACAACGGGTTGGTTGGCTTTGTTGGCTCCCGCTATCGCTTGGGCCCAGCCGGAGGAGGCGGAGGAAGCCATTCGCACAAGCATGACCTTAACCGAAATCATTCAAACCGGCGGCTGGCCAATGTATGTATTGGGCCTTATGTCCCTGCTGGCGGCGGCATTAATTATTTATTTCTTTGTAGTGCTGCGTCAGGACCAGATCACGCCGCGCAAATTCACACGCGAACTTAACCGCCTGCTGGCATCAGGCAGTTATGATCAAGCGCGACTGGATTGCCGCCAAAACAAATCACCTGTCGCGGCGGTGGCGCTGGCGGCGCTGGATTACGCCGGGCAAGTAGACGAGCCCGATCCGGCGTTGCTTAAGGAAATCATAGAAGGCGAAGGCAGTCGTCAGGCCAACATGATCCAGAGTCAAACCAGTTACTTGCTTGATATCGGCGTGATTGCGCCCATGATCGGACTGCTGGGCACTGTGCTGGGCATGTTAACCGCCTTTAACGCCGTAGCTCTCGATATTGCCCGCGCCAAACCGATCTACCTCGCTGCAGGCGTCTCACAAGCGCTGGTGACAACCGCCGCGGGGTTGATTGTCGGCATTCCGGCTATGATTTTCTATTCATATTTCCGCGGCCGCACGTCCAAATTAATTTCGGATTTGGAAGCGGTTTCCGCCGATATGCTTACACACTTGATCCAGAAAAAGAATTAAGCCGTGAATTTTCGCAAACAAACCAAACCCGAAGCCGTGGGATTCCAATTGGCGCCCATGATTGATGTAGTGTTCCTGCTACTTTGCTTTTTTATCACCAGCCAAATCTTCGCCCAGTGGGAAACCGAAATAGATATCACGCTTCCTACGGCGGAAACGGGACAAACGCCCCAGCGTCTGCCCGGCGAAATCGTCATTAACATTCTCGCCGACGGGTCCACCATCGTAAACGCGCAGGCGCTGGACGAAACAAAATTGCGCGACATGCTGGATCAGCTTACGGAATTATTTCCGGGGCAACCGGTGTTGATCCGCGCGGACAAAAATACGCCGTACGAACATGTCATCCGCATTCTGGATTGGTGTCGTGAAGCGGATATATGGAACATATCTTTCGCTACCGGCGTGCCCGAAACGTGAGGCAACCCATGCGATATGTTTTCGCGCCATGGTTTGTTCTTTGCATCGCTTGCACGACATTAGCGCCAAGCGCGGCCTCTGCGTTTAACGCCGATGAACAGATGCAGTTTGCGGACGGATTGTACGCGCGCGGATTGTATGAAATGGCGTTGTCGGAATATCTGGCCATTTCGCGGGAAGCGGATGATTTTGACCGGCTGGACGTGGTGTTATTCCGCATTGCAGAATGTCAACGCAGACTCGGCAATCCTGAATTGGCGGAACGTTTTTTTCACCGTGTCGTACGCGAACATCCGGACAGCGCCTACGCGCAACGCGCCGCGTTCCGCCGCGCGGAACTGCATGTTACGCAAGGCCGCTATCTCGATGCAATCAATCAATTTCGCGCGCTGCTTACCACGGAGTTAGAACCCGAACTGGCAGCTTCTGCACGATACTACAAAGGGTATGCCGCGCGCCGTCTGCTTTTGTTCCCGGAAGCGGAAGAAGATTACAACGATGTGATAACCAAGCACCCGGACTCTCCTTTTGCGTCGTATGCCGCGCTGGAACTGGCGGAACTTTATGCATCGCAAACCGATCGCGCGGAAAAAGCTCCCGCGCTGTATGAAAAAGCTTTGCGTAATCCAGCCACACCCCGGGTCGGCGCCGAAGCGTTGTTTCAACTAGGCGACTATTATTTCCGGACCAAAAACTTTAAGGAAAGCGCGCAATGGTATGATCGCCTGTTACGCGAATACCCGAAACAGCCGCGCGCGCGTGAAGCGGCTTTGCAAGCAGGCTGGGCTTTTCATAACGCCGGACGTCATGCCGACGGGTTGCGCGTAGCCGAAGAGACGTTATCGGATGAGAAACCAGATGCATCGCTCGAGCCGGACTGGTTGTACCTGAAAGCCAATTGCCTGCGCCAATTGCTTCGCGCGGAAGATGCTCGCGCAGCCTATCAACGCATCATGCAAGAATACCCCGACCATCCGCTGGCATCGGTGTCCGGCTATGAAACCGCGCTCATAGCATTTCGCCAAAATGAATACGAGCAAGCCATTGAAGATGCGCGGGGACTGGTCGCTGAAGAAACGACGATGCAACATGATTTGAACTGGTTGCTTGCGGAATCCTATGCCGCCGCAGGGCGCGACGACGAAGCTGTACAGCATTATCGTTTGTTGATTGAAGAGGAAAACCCAAGCGCGCACACCGCCCAAGCTTTATACCGGCTGGCGCGTTTGCTGCAGCAACGACGTGATTTCACGGAAGCCGTCCGCTTGTATCGCAGATTAGTAAAGGAATATCCCGACAACGAGTTTGCGCCGCAAGCCCTGTTCTCTTCCGCGTACTGCCTTGCCGTGCTTGAACGCATGGATGACGCGATCAACGAGTGGAGTCGCGTTCTGAAAGAATATCCGGAGCACGAACTTGTCGAAGAAGCCTTGTACCAAAAAGGACTGGCCGAATTACAATTGGATAAACGCAAAGACGCGCGCGCTACGCTCGAACAATTACTCAAAGCCTATCCCGATACTGCTTTTGGCGGCGACGCCACGTACTGGCTCGGGGTCCTGCACGAGCAGGATGAAGACTGGGCCGCCGCGGAAAAACAATTTCGTGATGCACTGAAACGAAAAGATGATCAGGAATTCGTGCATCGCGTCCAGTTCCGGCTCGCATTGAACCTGCAAAAACAAGACAAAGACGAGGAAGCAGCCTCGCTGTTGCTGGAATTGCTGGACACGCCGGCTCGCCGCACGATGCCTTCCTCATTACTGGAATGGATCGCGCGTCATACGCTTGCACAGGAACAGTACCAGAACGCCGCCAAAGCTACAGAAGCCTTCACGGAATCCGCAAACACACCCGCGTGGAAACAAATGGCCTGGTCGTTGCGAGGCCAGGCATTAATCGGGCTTAATGAAACCGAAGAAGCGCGGGCGGCGTTGGAACAAAGCGTGGCCCAGGAAGCCCGCACGCGTGACGGCGCGGAAGCCGCGCTTTATTTAGGGCGCACGCATTTGGAGCAGAAACAATATACCCAAGCCACAACCTGGCTCGAAAAAGCCGCGGAACTGGCTTCGCCGGACGCATTGCTGGATGTGCGGGCAAACAGCTATTTCGAATTAGCGCGCGTTGCGGAAGCGGAAGAAAACTGGGATCGGGCCGCCCGGTATTATATGAGTGTCGGGGTTTTGTTTGACAACCCGGAACTCACGCCCGAAAGCCTGTATCGCGCCGCGCACGCATTTGGCCAAGCCGGACGCGAACGGGAGCAGCAAAGCGCTTTAAGCGAGCTTCGACAAGCCTACCCCGATAGTCCGTGGACCGCGAAGTCACACTAAACGCTCTTACTTGTCGGTTTTTCCGAGATAGGCCAAGACGGCGGGCTGGGCCAGCCCGCCCTACCCATCCATGTATACGGATAAACATTAGCATTTGGTAGTATACGATCCGCTATTTTTTTCGGCCAGGTACGCTTTCTTTTCTTTCACCAAAATGCCCGCAAGCGCCACAAGCGCAATCAAGTTCGGAATCGCCATCAACCCGTTCAACGTGTCCGCGACGTCCCAAATCAGCGTCAATCCCCCAATCGAACCGACATAAAGAAAAGCGAGAAACAGGAAGCGGTATGGGAGCACAATATTTTTGCCGAAAATATACTGCCAGCATTTTTCCCCATAGAAACCCCATGTAAGCATTGTTGTGAACGAAAAAAGAATAAGGCCAAATAACACAATGTAACCACCCGATCCCGGCAAGGATTTGTCAAAGGCCGTGGATACCAGCTCCGCGCCGGTGGTGCCTGTCTGGACCGCGCCGGACAGAATAACGACCAACGCCGTCATCGTGCATACAATAATCGTGTCAATAAACGTTTCCCAAATAGCCCACATGCCTTGACGTACCGGCGTGTTTTTGGCTTGTGCATGCACAATGGAACTGGCGCCCAAGCCGGCTTCGTTCGAGAAAATGCCGCGCGCAATACCGTAGCGCATTGCTGACGCTACAGTCGCGCCGGCTACGCCTCCGGTGGCGGACATCGGATTAAATGCGTAATAGAATATCTGTCCCAAAGCCCATCCCAGACGATCTATGTTCAAAACAATAATAACCAGGGAGCCGAACACATACACCACGCACATAAACGGCACAATTTTTTCCGCTGTTTGGCCAATGCGTTTAATGCCGCCAATAATCACCAGGCCCACCAGGACAAGAATCACGCCGCCGGTGATGTGCGGCGATATATTAAATCCTGTCTCTAAAGCATGAGCGGCGGTATTTGCCTGCACCATACAGCCAATGCCAAACGCAGCCAAGCCTCCAAGCAAGCCGTAGGTAATCGCAAGCCATTTCCAGCGGGGACCCAATCCATTTTCGATGTAATACATGACGCCGCCGGATACTTCCCCGGTCACTTCATCTACCTTGCGATATTTTACGCCCAACGTGGCTTCGCCAAATTTTGTTGCCATACCGAACAGCGCGGTGATCCACATCCAAAAGACCGCGCCCGGACCGCCCAGGGCAATCGCGGTGCTGACGCCCGCGATATTGCCCACGCCAATAGTAGCTGCCATGGCGGACGTAACGGCTTGAAACGAGCTGATCGCGCCACCTTCCTGTTCGCTTGAGCGCTTAAATAAACGGCCGAAACTTTCACGCCATGCATCTCCGATATGCACAAACTGAAACAAACCCAAGCGCAGCGTCAGATAAATGCCTGTGCCCAACAACAAAACCATGAACGGCGGTCCCCAGACCAAACCGTTAATTGCACCATTAATGGATTCAATTTTTTCCTGCATACGCGCCTCCCTTAAAAAGCGCTAACCGTACTAGGACACGCGCCGCGGCGCAATGGCATTTTTCACGCACGGGTAAAACAAGAACAGTATTTGCATTTTGGCGTAATTTGTTATGGTAAAGGTCCTTTTGTAAAAGCGGACCATCAGTTATGAACGAAAAATATCCTTTCAACGAAATTGAATCCACGTGGCAAGCGTACTGGGACCAGCACGGTTTTTTCAAAACAGACACCACGTCCAGCGAAGATAAATATTACTGCCTGATGATGTTCCCCTACCCTTCCGGTACGTTGCACGTGGGGCACGGGCGAAATTACATTATCGGCGATGCCGTGGCCCGGTACAAAAAAATGCGAGGGAAACGCGTGTTAACCCCCATGGGCTGGGATGCGTTTGGCCTGCCGGCGGAAAATGCCGCGATCAAAACCGGAACGCACCCGCGCGTCAGCACGCTTAACAACATCGCGATCATGAAAAAACAGCTTAGCGCATGGGGCTGCTGCTACGACTGGGATCGTGAAGTTACATCCTGCTTGCCGGATTATTATCGGTGGACGCAATGGTTGTTTCTGAAGTTTTACGAGCGGGGACTCGCCTACAAAACAACCGCCCCTGTAAATTGGTGTCCGGATTGCGCGACGGTGTTAGCCAACGAACAAGTCGTAGATGGATGTTGCGAGCGTTGCGGCGCGGAAGTCGAACGCAAAGAACTTGCTCAGTGGTTTCTCAAAATCACGGACTATGCCCAGCGGCTGCTGGATGATTTGGAGAAACTGCCCGGGTGGCCGGATCGCGTCAAATCCATGCAAGCGAATTGGATCGGGCGAAGCGAAGGCGCGCGCATTCAATTTCAACTGGCGCCCCGCGATGACGGGAAACCGGATCCCGCGCCGACTATTCCCTGCTTCACGACGCGTGTAGACACGATTTACGGATGCACGTACATGGTGCTCGCGCCGGAATACAAAGGATTGGCCGAGATGGTGGCCGGCCTTCCGCAGGAGCAGGATGTGCAGGAATTCTGCCGGCGTGTGCGTCACATGACTACCATGGATCGCACGTCCAACGAAGGCGATAAAAACGGCGTGTTTACCGGGCGCTATGTTGTGAATCCTTACAACGGCGAAACCATACCGCTGTGGATCGCCGATTACGTTGTCACCGACTACGGCACAGGCGCGGTCATGGCCGTCCCGGCACATGATACGCGGGATTGGGCATTCGCTAAAAAATATAATCTGCCTATCCGGTTATCTATTCAGAACGAAGAGCAATCCTTGGCTGTGGACGCCATGAACGAAGCCTATACAAACGACGGGTTGGTAACGGACTCGGATGTTTTTACCGGACTTCCCAACCGCGACGCTATTCCCCGCATGATTGCCTATGCAGCCGAACACGGGTTTGGAGAAGCGGTTGTTCAATATCGTTTACGTGACTGGCTGATCAGCAGACAGCGATACTGGGGCGCGCCGATTCCTGTGGTTTATTGCGATGACTGCGGAATCGTACCCGTTCCCGAAAAAGACCTGCCTGTCGAACTTCCCGAAGACGTTGAATTTAAACCCACCGGGGAATCCCCGCTGGCGCGCTCGGACGCGTTTATGCATGTGCCTTGCCCGCAATGCAGCAAGCCCGCCCGACGTGAAAGCGACACCATGGACACGTTTGTGGATTCAAGCTGGTATTTCCTTCGGTATTTATCCGCCCGCGACGACACCCAGGCGGTGGACACAGCCGCGTGCGATTCATGGATGCCCGTGGATCAGTACATCGGCGGCATCGAACATGCTATCCTGCATTTAATGTATGCGCGTTTTTTCACGAAAGCGCTGTACGACATGGGGTTGATTCATTTTGAAGAGCCGTTTGCGCAATTGTTCACGCAAGGCATGATTACAAAACGAAGCGAAAAAGACGGGCAACTCTACAAAATGTCCAAATCAAAAGGCAACGTAGTCAGCCCGGAATCGTTGATTCGCGATTACGGGGCCGACACGGTCCGCTTGTATACATTGTTTATCGGCCCTCCTGAAAAAGATGCGGAGTGGAACGATCAAGGCGTGGAAGGCGCACATCGTTTTCTAAAACGCATATGGCGACGCGTCTATGAATATCACGATATTCTGCGCGACCCAACCTGCCCGCTTCCGGATGTGAAGGCCATGAACGAAACAGAGCGGGCGTTGTACCGCAAAGTGCATGAATCCATTCGCCGCATCACCCGCGACCTCGAAGGCGCGTTTCATTTTAATACCGCCATTGCGCAAATTATGGAACTAATGAATGCCGTCGAAGCATTGCCGGTCGCAATGGATGCGCCTGCGCAGACCAAAGCGGTATTCCGGGACGCCATGGAAAAAATTATTCTGTTGCTTTCCCCTTTCGCTCCGCATGTAGCGGAGGAATTATGGGTGGAACTGGGCCATACACCCGGCATTTTGCACGCCTCATGGCCGACATGGGATGAAGACGCGCTGTACCGCGCGCAAGTCGAGATGGTTGTGCAAGTCAACGGCAAAGTCCGCGGCCATATTATGGTTAGCGCGGAAGCCGACCGTGAAACGCTGGAACGCGAAGCCATGGAACAGGAAGCCGTGCAACGCTGGATTGAAGGCAAAACCGTGCGCAAAGTCATTGTCGTGCCGGGTCGGCTGGTAAACATCGCGGTGTCCTGAATATGAGCGCGAATAAACCAGCGCAGCATGCAAAAGGCGTCAGGAGCCTGTGGTTTCATTTAACCCGCGAAGAACGCATGCTTACACTGCTTATCGTGGCGCTGTTGTTGACCGGCTTAACCGCGCGATACGTTCACCATCGCACGACACGCGCGGCTGCAGACGAACCGTCGTTGCTTCAGAGCCAGCCGCAATCCAGTTCAGTCTACAAGTGAATATAAAACGCTGTTGTTGCATTTATTTCCCGGGCGACCGCGTCAACCACATCCGCGGGCACTTCTTGATTAACTTTCAGAATAGCCAGGGATTGATCGCCGGCGCTGTTATGCGGGTTACGCACGTCATCAATGTTGATATTCGCTTTCGCCAGCGCAGCGGCAATGCAGCCCAAAATGCCCGGGCGATCTTTGTAAATAAACATCACGGTATGGCCGACAGGTTCAAAATATAATTTGTCGAAATCGCAAATACGCGAAATCATCAAGTTCCCTTCGGTTACCGTGCCGCGAACGCTTGCTTCGACTAATTTGCCATCGCCGATATGGGCCATAAAGTCTATGGTGATGGAGTTTTCGTACCCTTTTTTCGGATCGGTTTCGCGATCTTCGTAATCAATCCCGACATCTTTCAGAAACTTCAGCGCTGCCGCATGGTCCATGGACCGGTCAAAGTCTTTGTTAATACCGGCCACCACAGGCAACAACAGCCACTGGGCGTACGGTTGAAGCGAGCCGTAAAAACTTGTTTCAATGCGCGCCAGCGGGTGCGATTCCCCCACGACTTTCCGGCACAGACACGCCAGCACATGGGCCAATTCGCCAAAAGCCTCGTCCAGTCCTTCGGGAATGTCACGATTGACGACAAACGAAGTAATGCCTTTGTCGTCGTATTCCATCAACTGTTCCGCTGCCCGTCGCGCCGCGTTGGTGTTTGCTTCGACTGTGCTGGCGCCGAGATGTGGCAGCATAATGTCGGCAACATCGGCAATGGTCTTGGGGCCTGCTTCGTCTTTAGGATATACGTCGTTCAGATAATGAATGCCTTTTTCGGATTTAGCTGCGCGCAAATCCTCTTCGTTAATGACTTCGCATCGCGCGCAGTTAATCAGCACTGCGCCCGGCTTCATCTGCGCAAGCAACGAGGCATTAATCATGCCTTTGGTCTGATCATTCGCGGGCACATGCAAAGAAATGTAATCCGATTCCGCAAATAAACGCGGGAGATCCATCAGCGTCACCCCTAAATCACGGGCGCGTTCTTCCGAAATAACCGGGTCAAATCCTAACACACGCATGTCAAACCCTTGCAGGCGCTTAATCAACGTCCGCCCGATCGCGCCCAAGCCCACTACGCCTATGGTTTTCCCCGTTATTTCACGTCCCATAAATTGGCTTTTTTCCCACGCGCCGGCGCGTGTGGATACGTCGGCCGCCACGAGGTGTCGCGCATCGGCCAACATTAATGCGACAACTTCTTCCGCTACCGCATTCGCATTGGCACCCGGCGTGTTCATTACATCAATGCCTTTTTGACGGGCATACCGTGTATCAATGGTGTTATAACCTGCGCCTGCGCGGATAATAACCCGTAATTTCGGGAGCGCATCTATCACAGCGGCGGTAATTTTTTCACTGCGCACAATCAACCCATACGTATCGCTGTGTGCCGCGATCTGTTCAACTAAAGGGGTTTTGGCATCTTGCACAACCTGGTAGCCGCCGTGTTGTTCGAGCAGGTCTTTCGCAATGCTTTCGAGTTTGGTCGGTATCAATATTTTTTTCATAAAAAGCTTTTTCGTCCTCCCTTTCGTTTCATGGCATGCAGCTTTTATGCAGGTGCCTGGATACGGAATCCAAACACCTCAAGAAAAGCGCGCGCCAATAAAAAATGTCCTATTCGATTCGGATGCACCCGGTCGCTGCATAATGTTTGCGTGTGTTGCCTGGCCATGTAGGCGTCAAACACCGCCTGCGTATCCACAAATAACGCGTCATACTCGCGGGCCAATTCTTGCACTTTCGCCCCGTATTGATCCATCATGGCCCGCATAGGGTTGTTTCGATCCGGCTCAAGAAAATACGGCGTCATTAAGACAAGTCCTTTTAAGCCAGGACGTGTTTTTTCCAGCAACGCGCGGTAGTGTTTTTCAAAAACGTCCAGCGTGCTGGGCGCCGGATCCAATGGATTGTCAAACTGCCGCCACACATCATTAATCCCAATCTTAACCGATAACCAGTCCGGGCGCAAATCCAGGACATCGGTTTGCCAGCGGGCCGTCAAATCCATAATGCGATTGCCGCCGATACCCGTATTCACTACACGGATAGGATGGTCGGGACGCAACGCCATCCACATAGCGTCTACTTGCGCCACATACCCTTCGCCTAAGCCTCCACGCGCATAACCCACCGGACGGGTTCGCCCGCAATCGGTTATGGAATCCCCAATAAAAAGTAACGTTTGATGTGAAGTAATCATGGCCTGCGACTCTGCCAAATGCCGTGCCGCGAGTCAAGCGACCTCGTTTTTTGCTTTTCTGTAGGACGTGGACATTTCTTTTACGCTACGGCATCGGCTGACGAGCCGCGTCCGACGCTTGGTTATATGCGTCTCATTTTGGCTGCGGCTGACCTTCAGCCCGAGGCAGGTCAAGCCGCTTGTTTCTGCCGCCTTCCCGATCCCCGCAGGTCGGGACTGGCCCTTCAGAAAAGCGCTGTACGTCCTCCGGCACCCACACACGCGATCCTCTTGCGGAGGACAGCTGAAGGGCTTTTCCGATGGAGTGTCCCCACGAGCCACATGTTATGCTGCCTTCAATTTATGTATTTTCAGATTCTTTGTGTGCTGCTCTGCTTTCCAAAGATCAAACTGCATCTGTTGGTTCAGCCAACTTTCCGGCGTCGTATCAAAGGCCTTGGCAAGTCGAATGGCCATTTCAGGGCTGATGCCTGCACGACCATTCAGTATCGAAGACAGGGTCTTGCGGCTTACGCCAAGAGCGTCAGCGGCATCCGTGACAGAAATGCCCAAGGGCTCAAGACACAAGTCGCGAAGGACTTCTCCGGGGTGCGGTGGATTGTGCATTCTCATATTCTGGCTCCTCTAGTGATAATCTTCGTAATCAACAACTTCGGCATCCTCGCCCTCAAATCGGAACGTGATGCGCCAATTCCCGCTCACGCTTACCGACCATGTTCCCTTTCGATCTCCAGTCAATTCATGCAATCGAAGTCCCGGCAAACTCATGTCTCGCGGCGAGGTCGAGGCGTGAAGCCGCGCCAGGATCAAGCGGATTCGCTTTTCGTGGTTCGCCTGAATGCCAACCTTGCTGCCCTTGGTGAAATATCGTTCAAGTCCACGATGCCGAAAACTCTTGATCATGGGTAAAGCGTAACCCGTTACGTTACAGGTGTCAAGCGATAGATAAAGATTTTGAATAAGGGATGAGACTGTTGAGGAGTGTGGGAGTGTGTGGGTTTGTGCGTTTGGGAGTGTCGGAGTGCAAGACCCACAAACCCACATACTCACACACCCACACACTTCCCCCCGGCGGAGGAGGAGACCCGATCCTCCTGCGGAGGACGATACCGACCCCGACCCCGGTGTTGTCTTCTCACGACCCACAAACCCACACACTCACACACATGCCCGCCCATGGCGGATCGAAGATGTCAAAACCGCAGAAGATCCCCTACGTTCAAATCCAGTGGACGCAGTACGCTCGGGATTTCAATTAAATAACGGGTGTCTGGGGGGCTTACGCGGCCAAGCGTGAAAGGGCGAAAAGAAAACACAATGCCCAGCACCCGTTTTTCGTCATCGAGAAAAATCAGATCAAGGGTGGTAAAAACAAAGATATTGGTTACCCACACGCGGGCGGGCCGCTTAAAATCAAATAATAAGGCATAATTTATGCCACGACGGAACATTAACCCCACAGCCTGTTGCCACAGTCCGCGCGCTTCCCGCACTCTGGGGAATAGCACGACGGATGTATTGTTGGTAACCCGTTGAATGGTTTGAGGTGAAAACTCAATTCTTTTTTTGGATTTCATGGACAATAAATTCCATGTCGAGTATGTTATATGACTATGAAAATAGCATCAGGGTCACACCAGCGGAACCGTAGCGGGCAAGTTGTGCTCGAATATGTTGTCACAGCGGGCATGCTGGTTTCCACGGTGGCCATCATGGCTATGCTGCTTTATGTGTTCAAGGAAAATGGATCACGCGTGCTGGAAATAATGTCGTCCGACTATCCCTAACCGCCGGGCGCAGGAAAAAGAAAGCAGGAGAAAAAACAACATGAAAACGAATATGAAACGCAAAGAAGGTCAAGCGATGGTGGAATACATCATCATTGTGGTGATTGTGGCGATTGCGGCTTTGGTTATTTTTGGCCTCTTCAGCGATACGATCCGGCAGAAGCTGGGCGGCGCGGTCGAAGAAATGGGCGGCGATACGCAGGGCGCGGAAGATACGTCCTCGCTCGAATATCTGCGCGACCTCGGAGACGACGGATCGAACTAAACCCCGCGTGCGCGGTGACCGACATGAGACACCGCTTTGTACCGGCCCGTTTTTCATCCCGCGATGGAGGGGCGTTGATTGAAGCGTCCCTCGTCATCGCGGTGATGGCGCTGGCGCTGTTTGGTACGCTGCAAATGTCGCGTATTTTTTCCGCGCGCCATGTGCTCGATTATGCAGCTCATTCCGCCGCGCGCGCCCGCGCGGTGGGCTTGAACCCGTTTATGGTTCATAAAGTCGTTCGCGTAAGCACGATTCCCAACGCAGGTCCCCTGCTGACCCCGGAAACACCGCTTGCCGCGGATACAGCTTTGGATTGGGCAAACGCCCAGCCCGGCTGGCTGTGGGATCAATCGGTTGCCGCCCGTGTGTCGGGATCGCCCCGGGCCGCGATAGAAATTCAACGCATGCCGTTTTATCTCGGCGCCCAGCATCAAGGTCAATTGTCGGCGATCCTCGACTACGATGACTGGCCAACCGTCACGCATACCGTGGATTATCCAAGCGCGGACGAAGTGCGCGTGCAAGTGCGACAACGTCTTCCTATTCGTTTTCCCATGAGCCGTACGTTTATTGGCGGCGAGTCCATTACGCTGGATGGCGGAGGCACAGGCGCTCGTATGGCAAATCACGCTCAATTTTATTTATACTGATGCACACCACGCATACATCCCGGTCCGGTCAGGCGATGATCTTCGTAATTATGGTCGTGGTCGTACTGGCTTTTGTGGTGATATGGCATTTTGATCTGCATAAAACTTTTTTTGTGAAAGTCAGAGCCCGGGACGCGGCAGACGCGGGCGCGCTGGCCGCGGCGCGGTGGCAGGGCGAAACATTAAATCTCATTGGGGAGTTAAATGCGATTCAAGCGGCTTTGATTAGCGAAGGCCTGTTAAGCGGAGAAGATGAATTCCCCGAAGTAGAGGCTTTGCACGCCTTACGCGCCCGCTTGAATTTTGTGGGCCCGGCGCTCGGCTTGGTGGCCGCCAACCAAGCCGCAAAAAACAACGGCATATACGTGCATCCCGTATACACATCTGAGTTGATGGATCATGCTACGCGGGTGGTGGAGGAGTACCCGCTTCAATTCGATCCTCCTTGGGTTAATGCAGGTTCCTCCCAGTCGGCGTGGGACGATTACGGGGAAATGCTGACGACCATCGCGTCCCATGGCATCGCAGCCATGCCCGACAATCCAAGCATGTTTGTGGATTACACAGATTTGAATCATCCGTTGCTTCGTGTGGATTTTTATGATGCGGTAGCTTCCCGCAACTGGTGCTGGTTTTATTTCAATCACATGACGCTGCTGACGGATTACGCCAACTGGCAGGACTGGCCCGCCTTGCCTGCTATCATGACACGCGAGCCTATCAATGCCGAATATTTCAGCTTGCGCCTGACCACGGTGAATACCGCATCCACGCTGCCTGTGCTTAACCCTTTATCCCCCCTTGAACGCGTGCAGGACTGGGCCAGCCTTGCCGAACAAGCGGCAGGCGACACCGTGTTGGAGGAAACTGTATTGGTTAATGCCATCTGGCATGTCTATAATCCATCCGACTGGACCGACTGGACCGCGTTTTTCGGCGATGATTTTCCATTTCAAACGCCCGTGCGCGACGCGTATAACGTGCTGGGCGCCGACGCGGCCGTGCGGGTACGGGGCGAAGCGTCCAGAATGACGCCGGGCTTGCCCGAGGGGCGGATTGTGCGCACAGCCGCCGCCAAGCCCTTCGGTTTGTTAAACGACGAGGAGCGCATTGACGCATTTGGCATGGTGTTGCCTGGATTCACCGACACACGTTTAATTCCCATGGACGCGTCCACCGCGCCCGAAGGCGGAAGCCGCGAAGGCTGGGCAGAGCATATTCAGGACCATCTGCCTCGCTACATGGACTCGGGCTTATCCGGGTTGGAACCCGGTTGCTATTTTTGCAATCAACTCGAACGCTGGGAAGACCCGGCGTTTCGTCAAAGCGGCATCGCCTGGCTGGAATTATACAGCCATACCTGCGTAGTTTCAGGCGGGGGAGGCGGGGGAGGCGGCGGCGCACGGAGAGGTCATTGATGAACCACAAGCACACACACTTTCTCGCGGGCCATCGGGACAAGAAGGCAGGCCAAGCCATGATCGAAATGGTGGTGGCCATGGTCGCGATTTTGTTGTTGATCGTAGGTTTGCTCCAGTTAGGCCTCCTTTCACACGCGCACACGCAAAGCATGCTGGAAGCGCGCGAACGCGCCGATGCTTCGGCGCTGAACCCGGATTATCAGCACATGTTTTCCAATCCCCCGTACCTTCAGGATTGGAATCCCGGCCCGGACGGCGCGCGGTATTCCGTGGATGATCAACCGGTATCCGGTCCAGCCCAGGACATTCCGGCGTATGTATCCACCCATGCGTTGCCGACTCCGTTAGCGGCTTGGGCAGGACCGAATCCCGTCGGCGATGTACACGCTTCCGCGCATGTCACCGACGCCATGCTTTTTGTGGAAGGTGAAAGCCAAAGCGATCCTGTCCCCATGTATCCGCTAATCCGCAATCTCGTTGTGCAAAATGAATCCATCCGCATGAGCCACAGGGTCTGGATGCCGTGGACACGGGGACTGGACGAATAATGGGGCGTCAAAACATAAGGATATGCCAGGGACTCGCTATCGCGTTCATACTGTATGCGTCCAACGCTTCCGCTCGCGTGTATTACCGGTGGGGGGATGGAAATCCGCAACGCATAACCGTGGAGCATAGCGGGTGGCGACTGGCGGAAGAAAACCCGGTGCACGTAAACGGACGAGAATGGTTAATGCAGGTGTTTGCGGGGCGGGGCACGTCGGTCGCCGTCATGCAACATCTACGCAACACTTATGAAACGCGCGGCGCGGTAGTGGCCCAATTCACGGGACACGGGGATATGGCCTGGGGCATGGCGGTATGGCCGGACCGGCTCTCGCGATGGCTGATTCTGGACACACGGGCGCTTCCATTTCCCTTGGTATTTCTCGCCCATGCATCGCTAGACACAGCCCCAGCCTCAATGGTCCCAACGTTGCCGGGCATCCCCGATTATCCGGGCGCACAAGCGCGCGCAACCGTCCAGCGCCCTTCTTCAGGCGTGGCATCCCGCTTTCTTTCCACGACCGCCGTGCCATCTGAGATACTGGCTTTCTACGATCAAGCCATGCGCGCCGAAGGGTGGTTGCCGTTTTTTGTGGACGCACAAAACCAAACATCTTCCGGTCCACTTGCGGTGTACGCCAAGCAAGGGCGCTTATGCATGATCAGCATATCGCCGTCAGCCGATTCAACCCAAAACATCATCACCTTGTTGACCAAAGACTGATTTTAATGCGTAATAGTCTTACTAACTTTACGAGGAGCCAGCGGTGAAACAAAAAATAATACTGATTCTTTCCGTCGTCATAGGTCTTCTGGCGTTTGCGTTGACGCAAAATTACCTAAAGAACGAACGGGCTAAACTATACGAGGGCGCGCAACGCGTCCCTATCATTGTGGCAGCGCGCAACTTACCCGCGGGCACGGTTCTTCAATTCCAGGATCTCGCGTTGCGCGATGTATTCGCCAGCTCGGTCGGCCAAAACATTTTTGGTCCTGACGACCAGAATCGCGTTATCGGCAAACGCTTGCGTTTTCCGCTGAACCGGGGCGAACCGCTGTGGTGGTCTCATGTGGATTTACCCGAACGCGGGGAAGAAGGCCTTGCGCCTGCTATTCGCAGCGGCTTGCGCGCGTTATCCATTCCCATTTCCGGCCCCGCCAGCGTAAGCGGCTTGATTGCGCCGGGTGATCGTGTGGACATTCTGGGCACATTCACTTTTCCATCGCGCAGCCATGAAGGCGAATTGGAATCCGTGACATTGACATTGCTGCAGGACGTCAGCGTATTAGCTACCGGTCAACGTCTGGCACGCGATAACGCCGTGCCGGGCGCTCCGAGCGGCGGCTCGTATTCCATGATTACGTTTGAAGTCACGCCGCGCGAATCCGAGCTTCTGGTTTTCGCGCAACATGTGCGCGGGCAATTGCATTTGACTCTGCGGAATACCGAGGACGTGCACTACGAACGCGCGTTGCCTTCCGTCAATTTCGAACATATCGAAAACAAACTGGAGGAATACAACCTCTACCGGCAACAATTTATTCGCCACAAAAGCGAGTTGTAACCACAGGACACGCGCACGCATGAGCGATCACGCTTATATTGTCATTGAAACGCCGAATCATCCGGCCAAGTCTTTTAAGACGCCATACGGGGTGTATACCGTGGGCGCGGATGCAGGCAATCGTATCTGCCTTTCCGCGGACGGCGTTTCACGCAAACACGCGATCCTGACGATCATGGAGGACGAGTCCTACGTTGAAGATTTAGTAAGCGACACCGGCGTGATCGTGAACGGACAACCTGTTGAAAATCGGCAACGCATTCATCCGGGCGACACACTGCGTATTGGTCCTTATACGCTGCGGTATCTGGACCACGATCCCGAAACCAACGCCCCTCCTCCCCCACCCCCGCCGAAAGAAAAGCCACGGGAACAAGCGCCCGCATCCGGCCCGCCCCCCGGCGTACAGCGCAAAAATGCGCTCACGGCGTCCTCGCGCGATCATCATGAATTGACCGCCGAGCGCGCCATTAAACGGCAGTTGCAAAACGAATTGCTTGAACGGCTTGATCTTAAGCGCCTGACCATTCATCAAGTGCAGGAAAACGAACTACGCGACCGCGTGAAAAGCGCGCTGGAAAGCATGATTCGTGAAATCAGCGGCAAGCTGCCCCCGCATCTACCGCCCGACCGGCTGGCCAAGGAACTCTACGACGAAGCCGTGGGCCTGGGTCCACTTGAGGATTTGCTTCAAGACAATGACATCACAGAAATCATGGTCAACGGGCCGGGCAAAGTCTACGTCGAGCGCGCGGGCAAAATTCATTTGACCGATAAAACCTTTATTGATGACTCTTCCGTGCTCGCGGTGATTGAACGCATTGTATCGCCGATCGGACGACGTATTGACGAAAGTTCTCCTTACGTAGATGCCCGCTTGCCGGACGGCTCGCGTGTAAACGCTATCATTCCTCCTTTGTCCCTGATTGGTCCGTGTTTGACTATTCGTTTGTTTTCCAAAGAACCTTTTTTCGATACGGATCTTTGCCGCTTTGGCACGGTCACGCCGGAAATATGTTCGTTTATTAAAGTCGCTGTTCAATGCCGCAAAAACATTATCATCTCCGGCGGCACCGGCTCGGGTAAAACCACGATGTTGAATGTTGTGAGCAATTACCTGCCCGGCACGGAACGTATTGTCACGATTGAAGACTCCGCGGAATTACGTCTGCCGCAGGAGCACGTCGTTCGCCTTGAATCCCGTCCTCCGAACATTGAAGGCCGGGGCGCGGTTACGATCCGGGATCTGGTGCGCAATGCCTTGCGCATGCGGCCGGACCGCATTGTAGTAGGCGAATGCCGGGGTGGCGAAGCGCTGGACATGCTGCAAGCGATGAATACCGGGCACGAAGGGTCCCTGACTACCATTCACGCCAACTCGCCGCGCGACGCATTATCCCGCCTGGAAACCATGATGTTGATGGCGGGCATGGATTTGCCTCTGCGCGCGATCCGGGAACAAATTGGCGCGGCCATTCATTTAATTGTGCATTTATCCCGCTTCAGCGACGGCACGCGCAAAGTCAGTCGCGTAACGGAAGTCGTCGGGATGGAAGGCGATAAAATCACCACGCAGGATTTATTTGAATACAATCAAACCGGCATTGGCGAAAACGGGCGCGTGCGTGGCGCATTCCGTCCTACCGGAGCCGTGCCTACGTTTCTGGAGGAAATCCGCGTGCGCGGCATTGAATTCGATCACAACGTGTTCGATGAAAAAACATGGCCCGCATCGTGACTGGAGTTATGACTACGGACCTACACACATGGCTAATCCCTCTTGCGTTTGCGCTAAGTTTTAGCGGACTCGGCTACGTGTTGTTCCGCGCGATCAACGACGCCATGGATAGCTACGCGGAGAATGAAGTGGAAACCGCGCGCCAATTCGAAAACATTTTCCTTTTTATCCCTCATGAACGTCTCGTCAATATTTCGCGCATCGCGGCGTTGATTCTCTTTGCTTTGTTTTTCCTGTTGGCGGGCGACTTTACTCCTCAAGGTTTGACTTTTGGATTCATGGTCGGAGGCATTATGGCGGGACTGGCGCTGGCCGCACCCCGTATTCTCCTCAAAATTCTGCGTCAACGCCGTCTTGAACGCTTTAACGAACAATTGGTAGACGGGCTATTAACCATGAGCAACGCGCTTCGCGCCGGATTCAGCATTACCCAGGCCTTTGAAAGCGTAGTCAAGGAACGGCGCGACCCTATTGCGCAGGAATTCGGCATGTTATTGCAACAAATCCGGGTGGGCGTAAAAATGGAAGAAGCATTACAAGGTCTCGACGAACGCGTGGGCAGCGAAGACTTAACGTTAATGCTCCTTGCGATTGAAACCGCGCGCCAAACCGGTGGTAATTTAACCGAAGTATTTGACAAAATTGCGGTGACGATCCGCGAGCGTTTGCGGATTAAAGGACGCATAAATTCCCTGACCGCGCAGGGCCGCTTGCAAGGCATTGTGGTCGGCGCGATGCCGTTTTTGTTGTTTTTGGTGCTTACCATGCTGGACCCGGCCATGATGAAAAATTTTTATACCAGCCTGCAAGGCATGATCGCGCTGGCTGTGGTTATTCTGCTCGACACCGCGGGATTCCTCATGATCCGTAAAATTGTGCGCATTGATATTTAATGAATGATAACCTTTATATTGCTATTATGGCTGCTCTGGCGGGCATCTCCGCGCTTGGTTTGGCGTGGTACATTGGTTATGTATCTTTGCAAATCACATACGTGACGTTGGCGGACGGACGCCGTCAGGAACGTAAACTTCCCTTGCTGTTCCGCTTGCTGATGCCGTTTGCCCCTAATTTCCGCATTGTGTTCAGCTCAAAAGTTTTTGATGCGGGGCGCGAAAAGCTCCGACGCAAAATTATTGCCTCCGGGTACAGCGGATTGATTGATGAAAACGAAATGCAGGCGCTGCGCATTCTTATGCCGCTTGTCGCTGGCTCGGCGGGCTGCCTACTATTGTATGCGGCTTTAATGCAAATGCCGGGGCGGATCGGCTTACTGCTTCTGGAAAGGCAATATTTGCTTTACGCGCTGATACTCGTGCTTGCGGCGTGGTATCCGGGACTCTGGCTGCAACGCGCGTTAAAAGCGCGCCACACCGAAATGGAGCGCGCTTTGCCGTTTGTATTGGACTTGCTGACTTTATCGGTCGAAGCAGGGGTGGATTTTATGACCGGCATTCGCCGTATTATTGAACGGCGCGACATGGACGCGCTTGGCGAAGATCTTGTGCGCGTATTTCGTCAGATTCAAATCGGCAAAACCAGAAAAGAAGCGCTACGCGATTTTGCCGAACGCGCGCAGCATCCTGACATTTATTCCGTCACCAACGCATTGATACAAGCCGATGAATTAGGCACGAGCATTGGAATGGCATTACGCATTCAATCCGATCAAATGCGAACCCGACGCTATCAACGGGCGGAAAAACTAGCCAACGAAGCGCCGGTAAAAATTCTATTTCCCTTAATTGCTTTTATTTTTCCCGCGGTATTTATCGTACTGATGGGTCCGATTATCCTGCAACTTCTGCGTCAGGGATTTTAGCCACATCATGCCGATATTTGAACTCCCCGCCATCATTAAAATTCTAAGTGTGTTTGCGTTTGTTCTGGTTTTATCCCGGTTCAAAATCCATTTAAGTCTCGCGCTTCTTGCGGGGGGACCTTTGATTTCCTGGTGGGCCGGGCTTGCCTGGCATGAAACCGCAGGCAACATGGCGCGAGCGCTTGCCAACCCGGATTTGTGGCTGTTGCTGGTAATCACCAATTTGATTATTGAATATGCGCGCATCATGGCGGAAGGGAAAAATGCGCAGGTTATTTTGAACGCAGCCCGCGCGTGGGGCGGGTCGCACGGACGTGCGGCCAGCTTAATCGCGATTCCTTCCGCGATCGGACTTGTCCCTATGCCGGGCGGCGCATTGATTTCCGCTCCGTTGGTCGCGCAAATTGTTCCGGAAAATCATTTTACGCCTGCGTGGAAAGCCTCGGCGAATTATTGGTTCCGCCATACCTGGGAATACTGGTGGCCGCTGTATCCCGTGGTGATTGTCACGTTATCCATCGTACCTATGGATCTGTGGCAATTTGCGGCGATGCAAATCCCGGTCATGCTTACAGTTTTTGTTAGCGGATACGTGATCCTGATTCGCCCGCACCAGGATGCGTTGCGCAAAGAGCATGCGGCGATGGATGCCACGCCGGGACGCGTGAGAGACGTGGTCGCGCCTCTTTTTATTATTGTGGGATTTACTTTGTTCCTGCCGTTTGTTCTCCAGCCGGTGTGGCCTGCGTTATCAAGCACATCAAGCAAGTTAACGTCCATGCTTATCGGGTTACTGATCGCGCTGGCGCTGGTTTTGCGTGGAGCTCCTCGCGGAACGATCCGTTCCATGGCCCGATCCATGATAAGCCCGAAAACCGTGGATATGATGGCGATTTTGACCAGTGTGATTCTCTTTGAATCCATGCTGTCCCGCTCGGGCTTGCTTCCCGTAGCGGGTCAGGAATTGTTGCAAAGTGGCATTCCGTTGGTCTGGGTAATTATTTTACTCCCTATGGTGGCTGGGTTTGTGACAGGATTGGCTATTGGATTTGCTGGTTTAGCGTTCCCTTTAATTGCGGGTCTGGCGGCTACGCCGGAAACCGGCTTGTCTCTGGCCGCGGTCATGGTGCTTGGCTTTGCGGGTGGATACGCAGGCATGATGTGTTCCCCCATCCATCTGTGCTTTCTCCTGTCTCGGAGTTATTTTAACGCCGACATGAAGCGCATGTACCGGTACGTGGCGGCATGTTCGTTGCTTCCTCTGGCCACCGCCTACGGTTTGCATTTATTTTTTCTACGCGTACAATGGTAGCCATGCAAGAAAACCTTCCGTGGTATAAGAAAAGAATAACGCAGCCGATTAAAACATTGCTGAAAGCAGGCTTGACCCCTCACCGTCTGGCTTTAAGTGGAGCGTTCGGCATCACCATAGGCGTCACCCCGTTGCTTGGCACATCCACCTTGCAATGCCTGACCGCGACGGCTTTATTTCGTTTAAATATTGTGGCGATCCAGATTTTTAACTGGCTTATGGCCGGTCCGCAGTTGTTAATGATTATTCCGTTCCTGCGTCTTGGCGAACGCCTATTCGGCGCGCCCCCGCTGGCTATCACGCCGGGGGAGCTTAAAGCGCTATTTGAGACAGGATTTCTTCACGCCCTGTCATCGCTAGGCATATCCCTGACGCATGCGGTGGTCGGATGGTTGATCACCGCTCCGTTTCTTTTCACCGGCACATACGTGCTTGTGCGCGCGGGATTGATGTGGCAACGACGTCGTTCTTCCGAGTCTTCGATACCGACCATCACTCCGATAATTTAATCGCTTCGTAGCTATCCACGTCCACCATCGCAAACGGGGACTGCAACCGGTTCAATACAAATCCGGTACGGGGCGTTACACGTTCCCACCAGCGTTCCTTGCTTGAAGGATTGCTTTCCATGCCAAGCACACGTCCTTGCGACGAAATCACGACCGCCACGCGCTCAATGCCGCCAAACCGTTCGACTGTGCTTGGATGCATAAACACGGTGCTTACCCCGGAACGCGTACGCGCAATGTTCATGTACGTCACTTCGCCCGTGAACAAGTTAAACTCCGACTCCCCTTGTTGGGGGCGGCTATTGCGAAGCAAAATGTAATACGTGAACGTCGCATCATTCAACCATTCCGGCGCTGTTTCATATTCAGTGCGCACCTCCAACCATTCCCGGGTGCGGGTTCCGCGAATGCCTTCCTGCAATTGATACACAGGCGTGCGCACCATGGTTGCTTCCACGCGTCGAATACGAAGCACATTGTTTGCCGCCTGCGCCCAGGTTATTTCAGGCACCGTTAATAACAAGCCAAACCCTATCACGCCTAACATCCATCCCGTCGTGTTCTTTTTCATGTGCACTTCTCCCTGTTGCTTCGTGCGCCGGCTCCACTGCGCAACCGACTTGTTTAATAAGAATCCTACCCCTTCCCCCGTTATCCCGTCAACCCCCCCGCGCGCATCGTAAAATCATGGAACGATTACTTGACTTCACCGATGTAAATCCCTATAGCGTCTAATACGAGTCGCGTGCGGCTGACAGACGATATCAACGCGTGCTTCAGGGGTGTTCTTATAACATCAAATTGGAGTACATCATGAGAACGAAGGCATGGTGGTGCGGGCTCGTTTCCAGTCTTTTTGCGACCAGCCTAAGCGCGGCAACATTTACCGTTAGCAACGCTAATGACACCGGCCCCGGATCGTTGCGCCAAGCCATACTGGATGCCAACGCAAGTTCGCCACCCAACGAGATTTTGTTTACGCTGCCATCGCCTTACACGATTGCGCCTTTATCGCCCTTGCCGGACATCACCAATAAAGTCGCCCTAATCGCCGCGCATGCGGAACCCACCGTTCGATTGGATGGCGCGTCAGCAGGCCCCTTTACGTATGGAATAAGAATCCGCCAGACCGCAGGCTGTTCCGTGGAAGGACTTCGCATCTATAATTTTTCGGCGTATGGCATTTATTTTGATCGCGCAGACAGCAATGTGATTCTCCGCTGCGTCATTTATAGCAATACACTTGACGGCGTTACAGTGCAGGACGGGTCATGGAACGCGATTGGAAGCCAGGCGGAATGGGGCAAAAACACAATCTCCGGCAATGCCCAGTCCGGCATCAGCATTTACGGGAACAGTATCAGCAATGTGATTCAGGGCTGTTTTATCGGCACGGATAGCGCCGGCGTCGGCGCATGGCCGAACAGTGGATTTGGCATTAACTTACACGGGGGCGTTGGCACTGTGGTGGGTGGCCTAAACGCAGTCCCCGGCACGCTATTCCCGGGAAATTTAATTTCAGGAAACCACCTCGGCGGCGTACACCTAAACCAGAATGGACATAGCCATCGGATTCAGGGGAATTTTATTGGCACCGACGTCACGGGACTTCTCGCGCTCTCCAACGGCTACCACGGCGTGCAATGCTACAATTCCTTCTCTAATACAATCGGCGGCAACGCGCCAGGATTCCGGAATATCATTTCAGGGAATCAACGCCATGGGATCTACCTGCAAGATTCCTTATGCCGTTACAATGTGATTGTGGGCAATTTCATCGGGACCGACCACACGGGCTCTAACGCGGTGCCCAACGGATGGGATGGGGTGCATCTGTATGATGCGCCGATGAATCAAATCGGCCGGCCGGGCATGGAACTTAATGTGCTGTCGGGCAATACACGGGACGGCATAGAAATTGGAGGAAGCGCGGGTGTTTTCGGTTCCACCGGCACCGTAGTGCGGGGGAACTTTATCGGCACGGATGCCAGCGGTGTTGTACGGCTTCCGAACCAAGGCGGAGTCGGGATACGCGTGCGAAGCTCCCATGCGATCATCGGCGAAGGAAATGTGATCGCAGGCAATGCACGGGAAGGTATCATCGTTTCCGATTTCGGAAATCATGCGATTATCCGCGGTAACTGGATCGGTCCGTATGCCACTCATCTGACAGGGATTAGCAACCAATGGTCGGGGATTCATTTATCCGATGTTCAACAGTGCGTCATCGGGGGAACCAACGCCGCTGACCGCAACATCCTCTCCGGGAACGGCAGCCACGGCATTTATATGTATGGCTCTAATTGCGTAGAAAACACTATTCTCGGCAATTATATTGGCGTGGACGCCACGGGCACCAACGCGTTAGGCAATGGGTTCTACGGGGTGTATATTTATCAAGGTCAAAGCAACACGATCGGAGAGGCTTCAACCGGTGGACACAATGTCATTTCGGCCAATGCAGAGGACGGCATGCAATTGACCCAAGCAAACGCCAACCGGATATACAACAACTTCATAGGAACAGATAGCAGCGGAATTCTCCCTTTAGGCAACGGTGGCCACGGCCTGAATGCATGGGAAAGCTCCTGGAATAAAATCGGGGGAGCGTTGTCTTTCGAAGGGAATGTGCTATCGGCTAACGCGAACAGCGGCATTTTAATTAGTGGACTTGCTTCAACGCGAAATGAAATACAAGGCAATGCTATTGGATGCGATGCCACGGGCATGATTCCACTTGGCAACGCGTTCGGCGTGGAGTTTACCGAATGCGTCACCAACATTCTTGGCGGGGGGTCATCGGGGGATGCCAATCTTATTGCGTTTAATGAACAAGCCGGCGTGCGGGTTCGCGAAAACGGTCATGGCAATGTATTTCTAGGCAATTCCATTTTCAACAACGGAGCGCTGGGCATTGAACTCGAAGGCCCGGGAGGCGTAAACACCAACGATCCGCTGGACGCCGATACAGGCTCCAATGGGCTTCAGAACTATCCCGTGCTGGCATCGGCCACTAACACCGGCACACACATTCTGCTGTCCGGGAACCTTCATGCAGAGCCGAATCAGGAATTCTGGATAGAATTTTTCTTCAACCGCAATCCCGACATTTCAGGGCATGGTGAAGGCGAATATCTGTTGGGCCGTATTACCGGGGTGCAAACCGATGCTTCAGGCGATGCTTCCTTTACAAATATAAACCTGGAACTCCCTGATGTGCCTCCCGATTTCATCACCGCCACAGCCATCCAAAGCAATCGCTGGAACACCTCCGAGTTTTCGCCGGCGCTTCTTCTTGATAGCGATGGGGATGGCATGGGCGACGGTTTTGAAGTGGAACATTTCGGTCATCATACCGCGGGTCTTCCTTATGACGACAAAGATGGTGACGGAGCCAGCAACCTGGATGAATTTCTCGCGGACACCGATGCTTCCTCGCCTTCATCTGCCTTTCGCATCGCAGAAATCCAATGCCATGCGACCCAAACTCATGTCAGCTTGGAAACGTCTATGCATCGGCAGTATTATCTGCATCGCACCGATACCGTGGCGAATCCCGGATGGTCATCGGTGCCATCCTGGTTTGACGGCACGGGCGCCCAGGTGACACGAACGTATACCGGCGTACATACGACCCATTTTTTCCGGGCGGAAGCCCGCCTACCTGTCATCGAATAACCGCTAGGATGTCTTCACCAATTCCCGCGCATATTTCGCGCGCAACGCGGCTGCTCCGTCCGCGCGCCCGGTGGATTCAAGGCGCTTGATATACTGCACAAGGATATGGGTATTGACCCCGTTCCGCGCATGGAACGGGCCGCCTTCCCGGATGACAGTCCACAGAGGATCCACCACATCCGAGCTGGTGCGCGCCATTTTCTGCATTTGCTGATCGTGCCATCGCAGTAGACGGTGCGCCCCTTCGCGGCACACGTCCGGGTGTTGCTGCGCCACGTCATGAAGTTCATGCGGATCGTTTTCCAAATCAAAAAGCATTTCCTGCGGGAACAAATGATTGCCGTCGTGATACGTGCGAATATAGATCCAACGATCAAAACGAACCGAACGCTGGCATACATGCGCACATTGGCTCAACACGAGATCGTCCCGGCCTGTAAAGTCACCGTTTAAAATTGTTGGAGCGAAACTTTGCCCGTCCCAGAGTTCCGGCGCGGCTTGTCCCAGCAATTCCATCACTGTTGGCGCCATATCCAGGTTGTAGTGCAATCCTTCGTCCACATGGCCGGAAACGCCTTCCGGCCATTTAATAATCATGGGAATCCGGCAGGTTGCCTGATCGGCGGTGCCGTGCTCTCCGTATATGCCTAGATCGCCTTGGTTTTCGCCATGATCCGCCGACACAATAATAGCGGTGTCTTCGTAGATGCCAGCCTGTTTCAAATGCCGGATCATCCATGCGATTTGATCATCCACATACCGAATCGCGGTATCATAGCCGTCTATCCACTGCTTCAAGCTTGCGCGGTCGGTTACGCGGGCGGGAACCCGGGGGTATCGCGCATCGGTCGCGTCGCCATACATGCCAATATCCTGCGCCGAATGCGGCCCGGTTTTCTTTATATGGCTCGCGATGAGCTCATCGGTGAACCAATCTGCCACCGGCTCATCTTCAAACGGATTCGGGTAGGACGCGGGCGCGCGGTAGGGTGTATGCACATCCCAGAAATTTACATGCAAGTACCAGTTATCTTTCCGGGCATTATCCTCAAACCATTTTTGCACGGTCGGCATTACATCTTCCGCTGATTCTTCCCCGCCTTTGCCTGTGTTGTGCATTTCATTAAACCCGGCATAAAAATGCCAGGCCGCATGCCGTTGACCGAACGGCGAGATCATCACGGTGTAAAACCCGGCTTTCTGCAGGCAACCGGCAACGCCCTGCGTATCGAACGTATCCCTGAATCCGCGTGTAGGGCCTTCAATTTTAGGTTGAGCCGCCGTGGCTCCATGCCCGACGACGCCGGTCTGAATACCAAAACGCCCGGAATAGAAAGCCGTGCGCGAAGGAAGACAGGGCGCATCCGACGCATAACAATGGGTCATGCGCAACCCTTCCCGCGCAAGCTGATCCATGGTAGGACTGGTGTTTCGATGATACCCATAACAGCCGAGGTGACCGGGGTTCAACGCATCAAGATCAAGATAAAGAATACGCATGAGGAATGCTCCTTAAGTACAATTAAATATGTATAAACATTCTTCGATATGTTTACATTATCAATACGATGACGCAACGCTAAAAAAACGGAAACGCGAGGATCGCTTTGGAAACGTGAGCGTGTGTTGAATATTGACGTATCCCCTCGGTTGCCTGTATGAAGAGATGCTTTATTTTAACCCTTCGACAAAGGAAATGCGCATGAATTTAACACTGACAATTCTCGCTGCGGGCATGGGAAGCCGTTACGGGGGTCTTAAACAAATTGATCCCGTTGGCCCCCACGGGGAGACAATTCTGGATTACTCGATTTTCGATGCGATGCGCGCCGGTTTCACCCGCGTCGTATTTGTCATTCGCAAAGACATTGAAGAAGCGTTCCGCGACGCGATCGGCAAACGCTTTGAAGGGCGTGTGGATGTGGCTTATGCGTTTCAAGAATTAAGCATGGTGCCCGATGGCTTTACCGTGCCGGATACCCGCCAAAAGCCCTGGGGCACCGCGCACGCGGTACTTGCGGCAAAAAACACTGTGGACTCGCCGTTTGCCGTTATTAACGCCGACGATTTTTACGGCGAGGATTCCTACCGGAGCCTGGCGGGGTTTCTCAAAGGAACCCGCGACGACGCGCGCGCCCATTACGCCATGGTTGGGTTTGTGCTGCGCAACACTTTATCCGAACACGGCCACGTCGCGCGCGGCATCTGTGAAGCCGATGATAACCGTTACCTTCAAAAAGTGGTGGAGCGCACCAAAATTCTCAAGCGAGGAAACGCCGCTGTCTTTCTGGACGAACAGGAACAGGAACATCCGCTGACCGGTGACGAATGGGTCTCGATGAATATGTGGGGCTTTACGCCTTCCTTCTTCGAGCGCGCGGAACAGGAGTTTGAGAAATTCCTTTCCCGGCACGGCCAGGAGGAGAAATCCGAATTCTTTATTCCACTGGCGGTGGATGCCCTGATGGCGTCGGGGCAGGCCGATGTGAAAATACTGCCGACGCAATCCAGTTGGTTCGGCGTAACCTATCGCGAAGATAAACCATCCGTCGTGCAGTCCATTCAGGCGCTGACCGATCGCGGCGATTATCCCGCGCCTTTGTGGTCGTGAACACGCCTCCCCCTCTTGTGCTGGCTACGCAATCCATCGCGCGCGCGCATTTGATGCGCGCGGCGGGTTATGTGTTCGAGCAAATTCCGTCCGGCGCGGACGAGCCGCCCATCGAAACAGGCGAGTCTCCTCAGCAATACGTCATCCGCCTGGCGACCCTCAAAGCGCGCGCCGTGGCCGCGCATAAGCCCGACGCGGTCATCCTTGCGGCCGATACCGTGTCGTTTCTCGACGGGCATATTCTAGGCAAACCGCGCGACCTTGAAGCGGCGGTACGTATGTTACAACACGAAGCCGGACGCACGCACGATCTTTGCACCGGGATTTGCGTCATGGCCCCGCATGGACAAGGGGAATGGACTGAGGCCGATACCGTAAAAGTCACGATGCGCGCGTGGACCGAAACGCAAATCCGTCGCCACGTCGCCATGGCCGAGCCGCTTAAATACGCAGGCGCCTATGCACTGCAGGAAGAAGGATGCGTTATGGTCGAACGCATCGAAGGCGACCCCAATACCGTCATAGGCCTGCCTATGACCGCGGTGGAACGATGTCTAGCTGCATGCGGTATTGTTACTTCGTATACTCTTTGAGATACCCCATGAACTCACGGCGATGGTTTTCTTCGTCCGCAAGCAAGGTAATCGCAAGGTCCTGCGTCGGGTAATCCACGCCATCGCACAATTTAATAATTTTATTGTACCCGGCCATGGCGTCTTCTTCGGCGTCAATTACGCCTTTGATCACGGCCACCAAATCGGTGGAGTTTTTGGGTGTCTGTAATTTCTTCTGCACGGCTTTGAATTCCATGCTGCCCGGCACAACGCCACCCAGAATGCGTATGCGGTTGGCGAGTTGCTGCGCGTGGCCCAGCTCTTCCGTTACATCCGAGGCCAACGCTTTTTTAATCGGGTCGGCGCGCACGCCATCCAAGTTGGTGGATAGCGCCAGATAATTCTGCACGGTTTCCATTTCTTTCCAGTAAGCGCTGGTCAAGGCCTGTATAATTGCTGCTTTATCACTTTTCTTTGCGCTCATTCCATGTTCCTTTCGTGTTGCGGCGGCATAAGCCACCCTACCTGTTCAGGCCACGGGCTGAATCGAAATTTTGGCCGCGTGGCCGTTTAGATCTACTTCCGCGCCATGCGGACCTACATCGCCATGCTCGCATGTTACGCCAAGCGTTTCATTTTCAATATACGCCCGATGACGTTCCACGGCCAGCATAACTTGCTCATTGCTTTCAAAACGGATATGAATGCGCTGCGTTACATTCAAGTCGGCGGTCTTGCGCATGTTCTGAATTTTGTTTACCAACTCGCGGGCCAAGCCTTCCAGAATCAAGTCCTCCGTTAATTCCAAATCGAGCGCCACCACCAGCGCTCCTTCCGCGGCAACCGCCAGACCTTCTTTCGGCACGCGATCCACCATCACGTCGTCCGGCGCCAGTGTTAAGGGTTCCCCGGCCAAATCAATCGTCACGGATTCCCCTTGCAAAGCCCGCACAATTTCGGATTGCGGCAGAGCGCGAATCGCCGCCGCAGCCGCTTTAATTTTCGGCCCCAGTTGCGGTCCTAGTTTGCTAAAGTTGGGCTTGGCCGACAACGTCGCCATGGCGGTTTCATCTTTGCTAAACCATACATCGTGCACATTTAGTTCTTCGCGAATAATATCTTCATACGCACCCACGGCATCCAGATGCGCATCGTTGCGGCACACCACATGCAATCCTTTCAGCGGCTGACGGACTTTCACATCATAGCTCGAACGCAATTGGCGTCCCATGCCCACCACGGACATGACGGTATCCATTTGCTGTTCCAGATCGTAGTCGCGCCGCGAGGCATCCGCTTGCGGGAAATCACACAGATGCACCGAGACAGGCATCTCGTCCGTGCGCAGGTTGCGGTAGATAGCTTCGCTCATGAACGGCACAAACGGCGCGGCAATCCGGCTTAAGCGTAGTAGGACGTCGTATAGCGTGGCGTATGCTTGCGCTTTGTCTTCGTCGTCTGTGCTTTTCCAAAAACGGCGACGGCTGCGACGAATGTACCAGTTGGTTAAATCCTCGATAAAACGGACAAACGGACGCACGGCCAATTGTAAATCATACGCGTCCATCGCAACCACTACTTCATGATTCAGCCGTTCCAGCGCGCTACAAATCCAACGGTCCAGCAAATGTTCACGCGGCGCGCCGGACGCAGGACGTTTGTCCGGCGTCCATGCGTCAATATTGGCATAGGTCACAAAAAAACTGTAGGCATTCCACCATGGAATCAATAAATGACGCAGCGCTTGTTTTACGCCTTCCTCGGAAAACCGTAAATCCTCGGCGCGCACAACCGGAGAATTCACAAGGTACAAACGCAATGCATCGGCGCCGTAGGTATGCACGACATCCATCGGGTCCGGATAATTTTTCAGACGTTTGCTCATTTTGCGCCCGTCTTCGGCCAGCACCAACCCGTTCACCACTACGTTTTTGAACGCGGGACATCCCCGCAAGGCCGTGGCAATAATCATCAGGGTGTAAAACCAGCCGCGTGTCTGGTCGAGTCCTTCCGCGATGAAATCCGCCGGAAAATGTTCTTCAAACCAGGCTTTGTTTTCAAACGGATAATGGATTTGCGCAAAAGGCATGGACCCGCTTTCAAACCAGCAATCCAACACTTCGGGCACGCGACGCAGTGGAGCTCCGTTTTTTTCCGAAGGGATTTCGAGCGCATCTACAAAGTGTTTGTGTAAATCGGTCACTTTTTGGCCTGTGCGCTGTTCCAGCTCCTCGACCGAGCCGATGCAAACCACTTCGCCTTGGTCGTTACGCCAGACCGGTAACGGCGCACCCCAATAGCGGTTGCGCGAGATCGCCCAATCCCGCGCATTTTCGAGCCATCGCCCGAATCGTCCATCCCGCAAATGCCCGGGCACCCAATGGACTTGACTATTATTTTTAAGCAGTTCCTCGCGCATGGACTCCACCCGCACAAACCACGTAGAGATCGCGCGGTAAATCAAAGGCGCATCGCAGCGCCAGCAGTGTGGGTAATTATGGGAAATGACTCCATGATGCACCATTTTACCTTCCTGTTTCAGGCGTTTGATGATGTCGCTGTCCGCTTCTTTTACTTCGCGTCCTTGGTAATCCGGCACCTGCGCGTCAAAACGGCCTTCGTCGTCCACGGGGCAAACAACCGGAAGGTTTTCGCGTTTGCCGACCTGGTTGTCGTCTTCGCCGAAGCCCGGCGCGATATGCACAATGCCCGTGCCGTCCTCGGTGGAAACAAAGTCGGCTGTTACCACGCGGAAAGCCCCCTCGCCCGCCAGTCCCGCAAAATACGGAAACAACGGTTCATACGTCAGCCCGGCCAGCGCAGCGCCTACCATTTCCTCGAGTAGCTCATACTGCTCCGGCTTTTTGTAATAAGACGGCAAACGATCACGCGCAAGGATGTAGGTGTCGCTGCCATCGCGTACTTTGACATACGCCACATCCGGCCCGACCGCCAACGCAAGATTGGAAGGTAGAGTCCACGGCGTAGTTGTCCATGCCAGGATATAGGTATGGTCCGCATCCCGCAGTTTAAAGCGCACGGTAATAGCCGGGTCTTGGACTTCCACATACCCTTGTTGCGTTTCAAAATTAGATAACGGCGTGGCGCAGCGAGGACAGTACGGCAGGATTTTATTGCCTTCGTACACCAATCCTTTGTCCCACAACGCCTTAAAAACCCACCAGATAGACTCCATGTAAGGCAGGTCCATGGTCTTGTAATCATGGTCAAAATCCACCCAACGCCCCATGCGCCCGACAATGCGCCGCCATTCCTCGGTGTAACGCAAGACAATGCTACGGCACTTTTCGTTGAACACATCCACGCCCAGCGCTTCGATATCGCGCTTGCCGCTGATGTTTAGTTCCTGCTCCATTTCGAATTCAACAGGCAATCCATGGCAATCCCATCCAAAACGGCGTTCCACGTAATGGCCGCGCATCGCTTGATAGCGTGGGATAATGTCCTTGATCGCCCCCGCCAACAAATGGCCGTAATGCGGGAGCCCCGTGGCAAACGGGGGACCGTCGTAAAAAACAAACTCTTTTTGCCCCTTGCGTTGCTCGATGGAGCGGCGAAATACATTTTCCGCATCCCAGAACTGCAGCGTCTCTTCTTCCTGCTGGGCAAAATTGATTTTGTTGCTAACCGGATTAAACATGCGCGTTTCCTTATAAAAAGCATTAGCCTACGGGAAGCAACGCAAATAAATCAAGACACAGTTGCAAAGCGATACCCGGGCCCGGTGCCCGCGTTATGCGGAAGCCTGCTTCTATCGCCCTACTTGTGGCACAAACATAACATAATATTTTCACGGCAAATTATTTTCGACTTTTCCCCATTCTTTATTCATAGGGTAAGTTGTTCAGGTGTTTTAGGCCGAACGTTGTTCTTTAGAATCTATTATTGCGTTTTACGCAGAATCGTTTCATCTGAAAACCGCGAACTTTCATGAGGGTTAGGTCATTCCATCCCTCTGAGGGAAACGAGACATGCGAGGCGCGCCCATACGGGCGCGGCTTCTTGTCTTGTGTTTCCCTAAAGGGGCTTCGCGGTCCCTCAGATGAGGCATGGGCTTGGAGTCCGCGCCTCTTTTTTTTGTCCAGGAGACAAATTGGCAAGGATTCCATGAGATTGAAGAGATCAAGAAATTGATGATCGACATGAGGAATTGTTTTAGGGCACGTTAACCACGACATAGCCGAGGCAACATGAATACACTTCGCCGACTTAAGCACACCGCTTTTTTTATCATTGCCTTAGGCTTTCCCGTCGTGTGGCTGGCTTTTTCTCAACAGACCACAAAAACCGAATCATCCATTGATCAAGATGCCTATCAAGAGATCATGGCGCATCAGATAAGGGACACGCGCGAACTTGAAGACCTTATCCGCGATGAGCGTTATTTTTACGAGATTATCACTCCACCTGTGCCCGACTTCACCTTGCGCCAACCCTTGTCTCCGGTCATTCCTTTTTCGTGGGAACATTTTTCCAAAGACGTGCCGGATAGGCTGGCCAACCGCCACGAATACGAATACAGCGTGCCCGTCTACAAGCTGCGTGTCGTCGAAGACCGGAAAACCCGGCAACTGCATTTCTACGGGAACAACAACGACCTCTTGTTCTCACTCGACAGCCCGAAGGATTATGACCCGTTTGAAGTACTCAAATCCCGCTATCCCGGCCTGTACTCCGGGCGCTACGACGCTTCGTACGTGCAAGCTTTCGAGACAGCCTACGATCCGGCCAGAGTGGAAATGATCGTTACTCTCATCCCTGACGAATACGTGGAGTCCTGGCTCTATGCGCAAGCCAAAGTCCATGCATACCAAAAGTCCCTGAGCGAAGAGAACGGTGGCGGTTTCATGATGATGAGTATGGGGACGGACAGCAACATCTTGATTACCGCCATGGCGCAAACCACCCATGGCCTCGAATTGGTCATCGGGTATCCCGACACGTTCACCAACCGGCTGGAGGTGTATCGCTCGACCGACCTTGTGGAACGGGACTGGGAACATGTTGCGGGGCCACTGGAAACAACCGGAACAACGCATACCGCATGGACGGACACCGCTTCGCCAGGGCCCTGGCGCTTCTATGCGGCTGGCAATTATGATTTGGACAGCGATTCGGACGGATTCAACGATGCCTTTGAACTATTTGTCCTGGGCACCGATCCGAACGACGCCGATTCCTACGGGGTTTATCTCTCCGGCGATGTGTTTTATGACGGCCCGGAAAGCGGAACGATCTATGTGCAAGCCGTCACGGATTCCGTCGGAAACTGGTCGAAAACATGGCAATCGTCACATTCTACACCCGGCCCATACACGAATATCGTGGCAAACCAGCAGAGCTACTGGGTTAAATCCTACATGGACATAAGCGGCAACCAGCAACACGACGCTTGGGAGCCGTGGGGGTTTTACAGTACGAATGCGTTGTATGCCACGAACGACGTATCGGGGCTGAACATCACCCTGCAGGATCAACCTTCCATCTGGGGCACCTTGGATTATTCAGGCGGAGCCACGGGCGACATCCATGTCATTGCGGTCGGCGAGCCAAACTGGGACATGACCTATTATACGCACATTCCGTGGGTACAGGCCTACGGCTCGGTGACCGGCGACCCGGTCTTTGTGTCGTTTCCGGTAAATTACACCATCACGGGAATGCCTCCGGGCGACTACTTCATCCGCGCATTTATGGACGAAAACGGCGATGGGCATTATACGTCGCTTGAAACGGACGGCCAATACGCTTCCGAACCCATTTCCGTCAGCAACCGGGTAACAGGAATTGATTTTGAACTGGGGGTGGACACCGACGGGAACGGGATTCCGGATTGGTGGGAGTTGCAGCATTTCGGGGGCGCAACGAATGCGGTATGGGACGCCGACCCGGACGGCGATGAGGGGAACAATTGGGAGGAATACTATTTTGGAACCGACCCCTTAAACTCCGATACGGACGGGGATTGGTTTCTCGATGGATACGAAATTGAGACGGCGACCGATCCGCTGGACTCATTTGATCTTCCCGGGTTCATAATGGTGATCAACGGTGGTGCGAGCCATACATCCAGCACTAACTTACTTATCACATTCCCGGGACTTATCGCCGATACAACCGAAATCGGAGAAACCGCCGATTTGAATGATTCCACGATAATCGGATTCGGTGACAACCTGCCCTACAGTCTACAAAACGATTCAAACGGTGCCCGGCGAGTCTATGCCCGGCTTTGGCAGGGCGCCGAATCCAGCCCGCTCATACAACGGGAGATTATTCTTGATACAATGCCGCCGGAGATTCTTGGCACATCGCCGACCAACGGCCATGTCACCATCCATCGCTGGATTAAACTTACGGGCGACGTGACCGACACGGTGAGCCGTGTCCGCGTATTTGTAAATGATGAATGGGCACACGGGATGGCCGTCGACTCATTCAGTCATGACCGGATCATGCTTCAAGCAGGGACGAATGAATTTGTTATTCGGGCGGAGGACTTGGCGGGCAATGTAACCAACAAAACGGTACAGATCATTCAGGATACAACCGGCGACACGACAGCCCCCGCCTTGGAACTCTTCCTGCCGGGACAATCGGTTGACACCAATGGGCATTGTTTTGCGCTCTATGGGGATTCGGCTAAACTGTATTTCTCGGGCTGGACCGACGATGAGACTGCCCAGATCCTTGTGTATTCGATTGCCGATACCGTTACAAACGGCCCTTGGGAAGCCGTTATCACGGGTACACAGGTGTGGGCAAATGTGCAATTGGCACCCGGCACAAACGAGATTGTGGCGTTGGCACAAGATGCGACAGGCAACACCTCGACCGCGTCGTGTCACGCGATCAGGAACATGGACGTGGTCTTTCGCATCACGTATCCAGAGCCGTACCAAGTCATGAACGCGCCCTCCACGGTTGTGCACGGAATCGCGTCCCCGATGTTCTTGAATGCCACGATCACAGTGAACAATGTGGCGACAACGATGGAGGATCACGGCAGCAATATCACCTTCACTACCCTTTCCGGCGTACCGCTCGATGAGGGACGGACGGAGATCATTGGAAAAGCGGAAGGGGAAGGATTTGTGTATTTCGCAGACCCGACTGTTTTGGACTACGAGGTTACGGGTTACCAGCAACGGATCCCCTTTTCTGACTATCGAAATTATTACTCATTGACCGACTGTTATTATTTTGCTGAGTTGACCGAAGAAGTTGCCATCGCCTCTTGGGATGCCACCACGGGTCTCTATAGATGGGAGAAACAGGGGGAAATTGACTTTTGGTCGAGAAATCCACCGCATTGTGTCGAAACACATAGCAGCGAACCCATATATGTAGTTTCTCAACATTACACGTCAGCCTCCTCTATCTTTTTCTGGATGGGCCACTCCACATGGACCTACTCCAGTCCTGGAGCGACCTCGGAATCACACTACGAAACAGAAACCTCCTTGCGCTTCATCAAACGCTGGCCGACCCAGGAACTTCAAACGGTCGTGCTTCAGTTTCCTGATATGATTTATCTCCCCGATCAGTGGGCGACAGATTGGTGGTGGGACAATGACCCATCCTTAATCACGTATCGCGGCCAAACGGGTTTCTGGTATAATGGCAACATATCATTTATAGTGCCTATCGAAACGGAGGTGGAGTACACCATCACGGAAGCGGATTTCGAATGGCCCGGCTATTCCGCAATCGTGTTTGGTGACACATATGATCATGGTAAACTGTTGGGATTAAGCGCGAACGTCAGCAATGACGTCCTTAAGGTGGAGTTGGAAGACAGCAGCACGGACAACTTTTCACCGCAACTTGGAGAGACCGCCACGCTCAATGTGAAACTTGATCCGCCACCTCCCGAAGGTGGTTTTCCAGGAATCTATTTTGAACTTGAAATCGTGCGTAAGCTGGATGGCGGCGGGACACAACATATTCAATGGATCGATGTGGACCCGATTGATCCCGGCATTGACTTGGCGCGGGATGCCGATTTTACCAGTCTGGCATTGGAGTGGAACGGAATACCACATCCACAGGTTGACGGCAATGCTTCACAGGCAGTTGGACTCGACGAATTCATCGGCGTATCGGGCAACTTCAAACGCATCCTGCCCGCTGTAACTGCCGGGCAACCCGTTCCGCCGCCTTTGTATTATGCCGTTGCCCGACTCAGAAAGGTGGCCGATCATTCCATTCTCCTTGAAGATGAAAGGGCAATCTATGTGCCGCAGGTGGTGACTGTTTCATATGATTCGAATGCCATCGATGAGCTAAAGGAACCTTTTCTTTCGGGAACGACTGTTGTTGTTTCGGCGTTCAGTGATTTGCAGGTGGACCAAATGAAGGCGGCGCTAGAAGAAGCGGTTGTATCTTACTATGGCAACCATGTGAACATTCGTTTTGGTGATCTATCTCCATCAGGCCCTTACAGCACACTTCTTGTCCATAAGGGGACGGGAGCGGATCCTTACGGTAGCGCCCCTCTTGATTTTGGCAACTCGAACCCCTCGCAAGAAGCCCGCATATATGTATACCGGAGGAAATTGGATGCAGCGATTGAGTACGAATTCAATCCAAGTACATTTACAATACCGGTGACTTCTGTCGAAATTACCACATCAATGGGCATTACCTCCACGCACGAGATAGGACATATTCTTGGACTTGTTGCAGAGAATGCGGTGCTGGATGGCTCGAGCGGCAGTCATAACAAGCCTCCACATACACCGCGCCAAATCATGAATCCCGGCGGCGGGGATCTCGAAAACCACCTTGGGAGAAATGGGGCATGGTCGTTTAAAGCGCTCAATCACAATTACCTCAAATTCGTTTTGCCCACACCGTGAGGGATAGAAAGGATTAGGCTGATGAATGCTGGCGATACATCAAAAACAAGGTTTGGTACTTTGATTCTTGGACTCCTTTTGGTGGAGGCTTTTGCCCTTCAAGCAAGTTATGCGCGCGGGTTGGATTCGACCTTGGGGCAATTGACGAAACGTGCGCAAGCCGTTGTTGTGGGGGAGGTCGTCGCCGTTGATACCAACGAGACGGGAAGAATATCGATTCGCCTCCAGGAAGCACAGAGCATTCTGGGTGTCGCAATATCGCCCGTCGTGACATTTGAACTTGATACAACAGCCCGCCCATATTTGGGAATCGGCAACAGTGTGCTGGCCTTCGTCTCATCCGAGAAATTTAATGCGGAAAATTTCCACTCTTTCCGGTTTGATTATTATGAAACGTTCCCGGATGAAAACCCTCGATATGTCATGGCAGGTCTCCGTGGCCTCATTGCGGGGGAGAAGGCCATCGTTACAGAAGCGGCAACCGTTGTTTCCCGGTACTGGCAACAGCTTCGCGAGGGGCCGCGAAATCCCTTTGTATATGCCGCGTTCCTAAACGATCTGATTACAAGTGATGTCGGCCATGTTCGGATTGATACTGAAATTGATCGCATTCGCATAGATGCCGAATCCGATCTACGCATTTTGGTCAGGTATTCCGACATTCCGACGATCGAGCAGTTGTTGCGCAAGCATTCTTTTCCTCCTCATATCCATGCTCATATCGAGCGGATTCTCCAATGGAAAATGGACGGAGAGCCACACGTTATTCGTGACTGGCAACCAACCGATGCTGACTGGATCCGTTGGATGTCATTACTCCACTCCGAGAGTCGCGCCGACAAGCTCGCAGCCCTGGCGGAGCTGTCGCAACCAGAGCGTCGAGATGCAGTGCTTCAATCTATTGAGCGTTGGCAAGAAGGGGTTGCTGTATTATTGCAGTCCACCGAAGATGATGTGCGGCTTTGGGCGGCTGTGTTGTTGAGCTCTGCGTCGGATGAGCGCGCGCTGATCCCGCTGGTTGGCGGACTTCAATCGGATGTCGATTATCGTCGTAAAGCTGCGTGGGAAGCGCTTGAACGGATAAGCGGAGGGGCTGCGCCGCCTTTTGATCCTGATGCTTCTCCAGAAATCAGGAAGCAAGCTATCGAGCGGATCAAAGAGTGGGCGGAGACAAAGTAAAATATACCGACCTTCATGTTACCGCTTCTTAGTGGCTTCCCGTCTTTGCGACCCCGAGCCTGTACTCGGCATCTGCTTACGCACATGCGGAATTTGTCAACGAAAATGAGACCCATGTTTATATTTACTAAGCAAATTTTTCCTGTGGTTTGTTGATCCATGCCGCTTCGGGTATAATTGGTGGTTGTGGGATGCCTCCTGAGTTCAACATTGGGACACCCGGAGACGGGTGAAATCACCAGATCAAGTCATAGAGTTTCCGTTGGTCGGGGTCCATCTGGGAGACTGATGGGGACATAGAAATAATATCACATCTATAGTGTCTGTTTCAGAATAAAGATGTTACAACAGAATTCATTAGCATTCGGAATGCAATGAATGTTCATAATCCCGCAAATTCAAAAACCGTCGGGCAAAAACCCAAGGCCACAGATTCTATGTCCCTCGCGCTCTCTTCTTCTGCGGTCGGGACGGAGCCCGACCCTCCGGTGTCCTTAGAAAAAAGGGACACAAACGCATACAGATTCTATGTCCCCTATGCCTTCCTATGCCTTATTGATGGGCGGCATATGGGGGGGCGCCTGGGCGGCGTGGTGGGCTTATCCGGCATTAAATGAAACAGGCCTTGGCGGTTTATCGGGCGTGGCGCATGGCTTGTGCGGTATCGTCTGCCTTGATCTTTTGCGAAATCCATCCGCCTTGCAATCCACACGAACTATTGCAACGGCGGGATTCATATTGCTTCTCGGAAAATGCGCGTGGGAAGCATGGACCGGCCACGTCGTTTTGGAAGTGTTTCACGCAGGCGACCTCGGCTCGCCCGTAGCTGTTGCCCATGCAGGAGGGTTGCTGGGAGCGGTATTAGGCGATCGCGCTAATGATACCATCCATAATGGTTCACGAACCGGATGACAGCCTGATACGTTGCCCAACTGACCTGCGGCGGAATCGAATGGTCGGAATGATAGAGATATCCTTTATGCTCCATGCCTGCGGCCATCTTCTGGCTGACCTCTGCTTCAATCCGCTCAACGTCATTCGAAATCAGCACCATAATATCAATATTCCCAAAGAAACTGATTTCATGGCCATACTTCGGAGCCAGATCGCGCACGTCCATGCTGGCTTTACATTCGAGCGGTTGCAGGCAATCAAAACCGGCTTCCACAAACAAATCCATCACCCCGCGCAGGTCGCCATCGGAGTGGAAAATCATTTTCATGCCATGCGCGTGCGCCCAGTCGGCTATGCGCTTATGCTGCGGCCAGATAAGTTCACGGTACGTGTCGGGCGAACAAAACGTCATATTTTTGAAAGCCATATCCCCATAAATCCAAACGCCGTCCGGTTGGATACCCGCCTGCAGCACCGCATCGTAGTTGCGTAGCAAAACCGTGGCCTGCGTCTCGGCAATATCCTGAATCCATTCCGGATCATCCAGCATCATATACATGGATTGCTCATCACCCAGCAGCTTGCGCAGCTCTTCAAAAGCTTCCACGCCGGCCAGAAAAGTCCATTGGTTTTTTGCCTGCCCGCGTTGCCATTGGCGGCGGGTTTCATCCACATTAATAGTAATGCCTTGTTCCAAAAAAGCCGGCTTGTATTGCTGTTCCCACTTCTGACGGGAATCGCAATCCCAGCCGACGTGCTCCGGCGTGCCGGACTTGGTTTTCCAGAAGCGTTCCATGGTTCCGCTGGGACCAAGCGTGGTACGCGTTTCTTCGTCCTCGGCCAAAACCGTTTCGCGCCCCGGAAAAGGGTGAGGCCAGAACCAAGAAAGCATATGCATATCGGCTTCCAGCGCAGTCCACACGGACTGCATGACCTCGTTGTTGGTTCTGCCGGGCAATCCTTCGCCCATCCAGCGCTCCAGCGTTTCGTGCCAGCAGGTTTCGTAGCGGGGCACGCGATCCATATCCCGTCGTTCCATGGCGCGCTGCACACGTTCGCGGGAAGTCATGGTGGGGGTACTCATGCGGTTATGCCTTTGCGTGTTCTTTGTACGCAGACAGAGTCATCCGACCGTCGCCGCACCCCCCATCGCCCGCGCCGCGCACATGGGGATGCGCGATATCTTCTGTGCCTTTCCAGGCGTAAGGGTCGGTTCCGGCCACCAACTGAATGTCGCGATAATCCGCTTGGGCTACCGTTCCCGTCAATGTTTTAGGGCCATGCCAGGGCAAGAGGCTTTCTGCGCTCATGTAGTGATTAACCAACACGCGGCGGAACCCCTGATTTAACGTATTCGGCTCGGACTTGTGCAGCGTGTAGCCGTTAAAAAAAACAATCGCGCCGGCTGGAACTTCCACGGGGATAGCATCCTCGTCGCGATAAGGAAAATCATACGACATATGCGTACAGTCATAACGTTTATCATCATGCGGATACATCGGCCAAAGAACTCCCGGTTTATGGGATCCGGGCAAAATCCAAAGGCAACCATTTTCGATTATCGCGTCATCCATGGCAATCCACGCTCCCGCGAGCGAGCGATCCCGGGTAGGAATAAAATCCTCGTCCTGATGCCAGGCCTGACCGGGTTTACCGGACGACTTGATAAAAAGCATGGATTGCATGCACTTCACATTAGGACCGATCACACCGGTCAAAACCTCCAGAATAGCAGGATGATCCAGAAACGCGCGCAAAACAGGACTGGTCTTGTGCGCCTGATGAATACATAAAAAATAAGACATCGCTTCATCATCGGACATCTGTTTTAAGATGTCGGGTGACGGGAAAGCCGCCTCGGCGGCTTTATCTTTAAACGTCATCGTTAACGGACCGCGTTCCTGACGGCACACCGCCAAGGCCTCTGCTTTTAGTTGCGCGACGGCATCGGGTGCCACGGCATCGTGCACGACCAAATACCCCTGCTCACGATAAAAATCATACGCAGCGGACCCCAGCGATTGTCGGGAATAATAGCCTGATTTATTCACATTGATGGATGCATAAAGGTACTCCTGTGCTGATGATTAACAGGGTCCACGCTATAACCCTATTCCAATCTGGACAATATCCGCAATTAGCATTATTTTATCTATTATGAACCTGTTTCCACCAAAAGCCCATTTATCAATGGGCGATGTTACCTATTCGCAACCTAGTGTACTAGGTCCACGGATACAGACGGGCCTGCAGATGGTCTGCGTCTATAGCGGTACAATCAGCCTCGAGGCGGGTCCACACCGCTATGTTTTGCGCGCGGGAGAGGCCACGCTTTTAACCCCGGGACGCCGGGAACGTTTTGTGTTCGGACAAAAAGAGCCGACCCGGCACGGGTGGTACGTGCTTAATAACCCGGCGCTCACAGCCCCGGAACTTGCGCGACTGGAAAAACTGCCGTTGCGTATTCCGTTTTCACCGGCCATGCAAGCGCTGGATCAACTAGCCCAATCTTTATCCGCAACCGATCGGGCGCTCGCGCCCTTCCGATCCCAGTTGATGCAAGCGATGCTTCTGTTATACGTAGGCGAAGCTGGTGGGCTTCCTTTCGAGACCACACAATCACATCCCGTAATTACACGCAGCATACACTGGATGGAACAGCAGCTTGGCGTGCCGGTTACAATTCGACAAATCGCCGCACAAACAGGAGTAAGCCAAACACATTTAATCCGGTTGTATCGCCAGGCGGGACTGCCAAGTCCCAAACAGTATCTTTGGCAATTGCGCACGCAGGCGGCAGCGCAACTTTTGCTGGAAACCGGCCTGACGGCTTCCGAAATCGCCTACCGGACCGGTTTTTCCAACCCTTACCATTTCTCGCGTCTATTCAAGCGATATCAAAAACAGCCCCCCGGCCGATTTCGCAAAGCGGGCTGGCAACCTGCTCCATAGCGCGTCAGTTCGAAAATCTATATTGATTTATGATCAGCATGCATCATGCTAGGTCTTATGCGTGAGACATCGTTTAGCACGTCCCCGGATGAAATGGAGGGGCAACCTCCGTGTTGCCCGGAGCATGGCCCGGATCATTCCGGGCACTGGTGTACAATATTTAAACGTCACATTCGCGGCGAAGTGCGTATGGATACTGTTTCCCGTCTTGCGTACGCAACGGATGCGAGCGTCTATCGTTTCCCGCCTTTGTTGGTGGTGGAGCCTTTGGATCGCGAAGATATAGAAGCCACGGTGCGCCTTTGCGCAGAGCATCGCATGCCGTTGATCCCCCGGGGCGCCGGCACGAGTCTGGTAGGGCAACCCGTCGGCGCGGGTGTCATCATGGATGTTTCCCGGCACTGCACCCGCATCCTTGAATTTAACCGGGACGAACGATGGATTCGTGTGGAACCTGGCGTGGTGCGCGATGAACTCAATCGCTATCTCCAACCGTTTGGCCTTCATTTCGCGCCGGATCCCGCCACAACCAGTCGCGCCAATATAGGCGGCATGATCGCGAATAATTCGTCCGGCATGCGCTCGATTCAATACGGCATGACCATAGATCATCTATTGTCCTTGGACTTGATCCTCGCTGACGGCACAGCGATCACGTTGGGGCGCCAAGCGCCGTCGGGTGCTCAGGCCGCGCGAACCGCGCAGTTAATCGAATCGTTAGCGGCGATTGTGGATCGTGAACGGGACGAAATTAAAGCGCGCTACCCGAAAGTCGAACGGCGATCAGGCGGCTATGCGCTGGATGCGTTGCTGGAGGAACCCCGCAATTGGGCCAAGCTTGTGGCCGGCAGCGAAGGCACGCTGGGGGTCATCGTGGCCGCCACACTGAATCTCGAACCGCTGCCGGCCTATTCCGGTGTATGTCTCGCTCACTTTTCAACCCTCGGCGAATGCCTGCGCGCGGTGGAACCCTTGGTTAATCTGGGCCCCTCTGCGGTGGAGCTGATGGACGGGTTAATTGTGCGCATGGCAAGAGAGCATCCGTTGACGCGGAAGACCTGCGACATGATCGAAGGCGAACCCGCGGCCGTGCTCGTGGTGGAAGCGCGTTCGGACGATGCGGCGGAAGTGCAAGCGCGGCTGGACCGGATTCAAGCATGGCTCAAGGCGTCCGGACGTTGCTACGCCGCGCCCGTGATGACGGAACCGGGTAGGGTCAAAGAAGTATGGACCATGCGTGAAAGCGCGCTGGGTCTGATGAGCACGGTACAAGGCATACGCCGCCCCATTCCGTATATTGAAGATGCCGCCGTACCGCTGGCCTCGCTGGCCGACTACGTGGAAGAAGTGTTGGCCGTTTGCGAACGCCATGGGCAACCGGTATCCCTGTTTGCCCACGCGGGAGCCGGCTTGCTGCATATTCGCCCTATGCACGATTTGCGCGATCCGGATGATCGCCACATCATGCTGGCCATACAAGACGAGGTCTTTGCGCTTGTACAGAAATATGGCGGGTCCTGGAGCGGCGAACACGGGGACGGCATCATCCGGGGCCATTATAATCGCGCTTTTTTCGGTGATCGTTTGTACGCGGCTTTTCGTGAAATTAAACAGTTGTTTGATCCGGAAGGACGTTTGAACCCCGGCAAAGTGCTGGATACACCGCCGCGCGATCAGAACCTGCGCGTGGATACGGGACCCAAAGAGCCGCCCCCCGTCACACGCTTTCGCTGGAAAAACGAAGGGTCGCTGGCTAACGCGGCGGCGCAATGCACCGGCGTGGGCGCTTGTCGCCAAATCAAGTCCGGGGTGATGTGTCCTTCCTACATGGCGACGCGGGACGAAGTGCATTCCACGCGGGGACGGGCCAACGTATTACGCGAAGCGCTTTCTGGCGCTTTAGGTCCCGACGCCATGACCCGGGACGATGTTATGGCTGTTTTTGATCTTTGCCTCTCGTGCAAAGGATGCAAAAGCGAATGCCCGAATAAAGTAGACGTCGGCAAAATGAAAGCCGAACTGCAATACCAATATTATCAAAACCATCGTCGCCCCTTGCGCGATCACGTGCTGGCGCGAACCGCGCTTCTGGGGCGGTTGCACGCTGGCTGGCGCGCGCCGATCGCCAACACACTGCTGTCCAATCCCCTGATGCGCTGGGCGCTTGACCGCTGGCTCGGCATTGATGCGCGCCGTCCCCTCCCCCTTTATACACGCGAACGTCTAAGCGCTGCGCGCTCTCGGACCGGATCAAGCGACATGGCCGATGTCCTTTTGTTTCATGACTCTTATATCGAATATCATGACCCCGAAATTGGACATGCCGCGATCCGCCTGCTGGAGCGTTGTGGGTACACCGTTGCCTTATCCGCGCCGGAGGATAGTCAACGCCCTGCGCTTTCCCTGGGCTTGTTGGACCGGGCCCGCCATCGCGGCGCGTGCCTCTTGCAGCGCCTTCTTCCGTATGCCGCGGCAGGCAAGCCGATTCTGGTCGTGGAACCCAGTTGCGCGACCGCGCTGCGGGATGAATTGCCGGACTTGGTGGATGATCACGAAGCGGCAGCCACCGTGGCGCGACATGTGACTTCGCTGACTGAATTTCTCGCCCGCGAAAAAGAATCGGGCGCATGGTCATGGCCGCCCGCTATCGGTCCGGAAGCTACAGTCTTTTATCATCCCCACTGTCATCAGCGCTCCTTGGATCAAGGACGGGGCGTCCGGGCTTTGTTGCAGGCGTTGCCGGGTGTCAACGTACTTCACAGCACAGCCGGTTGCTGCGGCATGGCAGGCGCATTTGGCTATGAAAAAGAGCATTACGATCTTTCAGTCAAGATTGCCGAAGATCGCCTGCTGCCCGCTATACGCGCTCTTGATCAACACGTGACGATTCTGGCGGATGGTTTTTCGTGCAGGCACCAAATTGCCGACTTAAGCGGTCGTCAGGCCCGCCATCCCTTGGAGTGGATAGAGGCTTGGATAAATCAGGCGGAAACAGCAAACACACTTCCTTAACGCAAAGGACTTGTGGCGCGCAGGATTTCCATTCCGCCGGATTCCGGCGCCAGTTCGTACGCGGACATGCAGGCCGGAATGAGAACCGATTGCCCGGCTTGTAGTTCGGCACAGCCTTCTGATCCCCACGTAATTTTTCCGCTACCCCGGGCGACAAAAAGAACATGAAACGTGTGTCCATCATTCCCCGCCTGCCAAGCGGTATTCAATACCAGCCGTTCCAGCCGGAAATACGGGCAGGACAATATTTCCCAAAGCTCATTGTTCTCCATATGACTGAGGCAGCGCGGTTTTAGCAACGCCGGCGTCGGATCATTCCATTGAATGACTTGCAGGGATTGTTCGATGTGCAGTTCGCGTGGTTTCCCGTCCGGCCCCTGGCGTCCCCAGTCATACATGCGATAAGTGGTATTGGAGTTCTGCTGGACTTCCAGGATTAAACACCCCGCGCCAATGGCATGGACACGCCCGCCCGGCATAAAAACCGCATCCCCGGCGCGCACCGGTTGCCGGACCAGCAAGGGCTCCACGTCATTATTTTCCAGCGCCGCGCGCAATTGTTCCGGCGTGACGCCGTCTTTCAACCCGGCATACACACAGGCTTCGTCATCCGCGGCGAGGATATACCACATTTCGGTTTTAGCTTCGCCTCCGTAACGGCGGGCGGTGTCGTCGTTCGGATGCACTTGCACGCTTAACGTCTTGCTGGCATCAATGAGTTTAATCAGAAGCGGAAACCGGTCGCGTTCCGAACCCATCACCGCCGCGCCATGGGCCGCAAGTATGTCGGCTAACGGTTGCCCTGCCAGCGGGCCGTTGGCGATGACGCTGGGTCCTTCCGCCCGGTCGGACACTTCCCACGACTCGGCGTATACGCCCGGCGGCATATCGCGATTAAACTGGCGGATAATACGATCCCCGCCCCACAAATAATCCTTGTAGGCCGGTTTCAATAAAAGTGGATATAGATTTTGCATGGACTTCCTTCCTGTAACAACGCTTTCATTATGCGGAAAGATTGACCCCGCGTAAAGCATGCGTTAGGTTTGGCGCTTTACTTTTTACCAGCATACCAACATGAAGAAAGTCATTTTAGTAGGCGACGGCATGGGCGATTATCCCGTGGACGCGCTTGGAGGCCGCACTCCGCTGCAAGCTGCGGACGCGCCCGCGATGCGACGCATAGCCGCCCGGAGCCGCTTGTACCGGATTTGCACGGTTCCCGACGGGCTTCCCCCGGGGAGCGATGTATGCAATATGGGCTTGCTCGGGTATGACGCGCGCGAAAATTACACCGGGCGCGCAGCCATTGAAGCCGCGGGCGCCGGCATCCCTATGGAAGCCAACGATGTCGCCTACCGGTGCAATCTGGTGACCATCCAGGATAGCCGCATGCGTGATTATTCCGCAGGCCACATCACAACCGAAGAAGGCTGCGCCCTGATCGAAGATGTCGGCCAGGCTGTAGCCGGGGAAAACCATCGTTTTTATCCCGGCGTCAGTTACCGTCATCTGCTGATCTGGCGGAACGGGCCGGAAGAAATGGAAACGCACCCGCCCCACGAAATCGCCGATCAGCTTGTAGAGCCTTACCTGCCCGCTGGACCGCGCCAGGACGAAGTGCGCGCGCTTATGGAAGCCACTATCCCGCTGATGAGCAAACATGCGGTAAATCGTCAACGCCGCGAACAAGGGCTCAACACAGCTACGCAGTTCTGGTTATGGGGACAAGGGCGGGCTATGCAACTGGAATCATTCGCCACCCGCTACGGCTTAACCGGAGGTGTGGTGACCGCGGTGGATCTTGTGCGCGGACTGGGGTGCCTCGCCGGACTTGAGACACCCCGCGTCGAAGGCGCCACGGGATTTATTGACACCAATTACGCGGGCAAAGTTGACGCTGCAATAGATATCCTTGCGCGACACCCCTTTGCCTACGTGCATATTGAAGCGCCCGATGAATGCGGACATCTGGGCGACGCTGCATTAAAAACACGGGCCATTACGGACTTTGACCACAACGTCGTAGCGCCGGTATGGCGCCACTTGGAATCCATGGGCGAGCCCTATCGCCTGATTATTGCTATGGACCACCGAACCCCCGTCTCCAAAAAAGGCCATACAAAGGACCCCGTGCCCCTCGCGGTACTCGACGGCCCCGTAGGTCATGTCACCGAACAAAGCGACTTCGACGAATTCTCCGTCGAAAACGAGCCAGCCTTATTCTCGACCGACCTCATGCGCCACCTCCTTTCGCATTAGCGCGAAAAACACCATTGATGCGCGCGTTGACGTAAACATGATTCCCAATCATGTGTACGTTAAGTTTCTCAATTCCAATAATATACGATGAACTTCGACAGTAATTTCTCCAAGTTCGGTAGCAAAAAATCTAAATTAGTCTATATATATAGTTATTTACGTAAAATTGAATGAATCTGGCACAGTTAATGCTATTTATAGTTAATGCTATTTATAGTTATTCAGTTTACATGGAATCCGGGATCGAGTTCGCATTCGCATGCGGAATAATAGAAAATGGCAACGAAAACATACATATCGAGTAGGCGCGCATGGCTCTTTGCGGGAGTTTTTGCGCTGGCGTTTGGGTGGGCCGTATCCGCCATGGCGCAACAGCCTATTACCGGACTTCAGGCGTCGTTTGACTCCTTGGGCGATGATAGTCAGGATTACAGCGGACCGGGCGGAGGAAGCAGCGGATTTAATGCCGGCACGACCTATCGCCACCGCTTTAACCGCACGGCCCAGAACAATCTAAGCATTGAATCATTCGATGTAGGAACCAACTCGTTCCTATTCCGGCAGCTTTCCCAACAGATCAATCTGGCCCGTGTTAATAATGCCAACATCACAGGCGACCATCACGTCATTTTATACGATATTGAGGATATCACCGACTCCACCAACATCAATATGCGCTCCAGCCGCACGTTTACTATGGAAGAAACGTTGCTTTCCTCGTTTATCAACCGCGGCGCAGACAATGTGTTTGCCAATGACGGGGACGGCAATGGCAATAACAACAACATCGAACGTATTGATTTTATCTTTGGTTTGCCGGTGCCTGCCTTCGGCGACTTAACGACCCGCGGGTTCCTTGTCATGGACCGTGGCGGCAACGACGCGTTTCAAGTCGCTGCGATCACCGGCGTGGACTCCAATAATTTCCCCACATCTTTTTCGGATTCGGTGCGCGTATTAACCTCCGACTGGGGTTCGGCAGGGTTTGACATAAGCACGATTGTTTATCGCGGCTATCAAGGCGATTTAGTTCCATCCGCCGAACTGGGGGATCAGACTTTATCCGGTGTATACATAACATGGAGCGACTTAAATATTGCCTCCAACACGTTGGTGTACGGGTACAGCCTTGTAGCTAACGATGTGTCAACCAACACCAGTTGGTTGGATGTGGAGGATTTTCCCCTTGCCACTTCGCCCGGTTCGGATTTAGGCGGCTTGGACTTGATGAGCGGTGGCGCGTTGGTTTCAGACGAAGCGCGCAATGCGTTGATAGGCGATTTTGTATGGAACGACGTAAATCAAGACGGCTTACAAGATGTGGGCGAAACCGGCGTCGAAGGCCTTCTGGTCGAAGTCTATGACCAGCAAACCAATCTTGCCGCCATTGCACAAAGCGATTCCAACGGATTTTACAGCGCGTTTGGACTGCCTGCGGGCACCTATTTTATGGAAGCAACGCCGCCGACCAATTGGCTGTTCACTTTGGAAAAAGTCGGGCTGGACCCCACGGTGTGGAGCGTCATTGATCCCACTACCGGGCGTAGCGACAATTTTACGCTGGGTGTTAGCGAAACCAATTTAAATTTCGATATTGGCATCTATCTTCCCCCTACCGACCTGGCTGTGACTAAATCGGTGAATAATACGAATCCAACCGTCAACGAAGCGATCAGCTACACGGTTGTTATCACCAACGCAGGGCCCGAAAGCACCGACCAAATCGTCGTGAACGATCTCCTGCCTTCCGGGTTGACGTTTGATAGCGCCACGCCGAGCCAAGGCGCGTACACCGCCAGCAACGGCGTGTGGCAAGTCGGCAGTCTGGCGTTGGGTTCGAACGCCACCCTGACCATCAACGCGACCGTAGACCCAGGCACCGGCGGAACATCCATTACCAATACCGCCTCGATCACAGCGCAATTTCGCCCCGACACCAACACGGCAAACAATGCCGATAGCGTGGAGCTTACCGTGCAAAGCGCGGATGTAGGCGTGTATAAATCCGTGGACGATGAATCACCCGCTGAGCTGGATAACGTTATTTTTACCGTAACGGTTACGAATTTCGGTCCCAGCGCTGTTACGTCTCTATCGGTCAACGATCTGCTTCCCGAAGGATTAACGTTTGTATCGTCCACCCCTAGCCAAGGCTCCTACACGGCGACCAGCGGGGTATGGTCCGTGGGCACCGTGTTGGAGGGCCAGGCCGCTACCTTGGATATCACCGCCAATGTCAATGCAGGGATGGGTGGCGCGTCCATTGTCAATACCGCCACGCGCAACGGCTCCGATCAGGAAGATCTCAATGCCGAAAACGATACCGCAGATGCGGCCATCACCGTGCTCGGCGCGGATCTGGATTTGACCAAAACCGTCAACCAGCAAGCGCCCGCCGAAGGGGACGCGATTATCTACACCATTACCGTCAACAACCTTGGCCCATTTCTCGCCGACGACATTGAGGTGATCGAACGGCTCACGAACGGGGTTACCTTTGTTTCCTATAACGCGACGCAAGGCACCTATGACAGCACCACAGGGGTGTGGAATGTCGGCGCCGTAGAGGTGTCTGAAAACGCGATTTTGGCTATTAATGTAACCGTGGATCCCGACACCACCGACCAAATCATTACTAACATTTCGTCCATCATCAGCGCCGATGTGCCCGACCCCAATACCACCAACAATGTGGCCGACGCTGTTATTCAAGTGCGCGGCATGAGCGTAAGCAAGTCGTCCTCTCCGTCTTCACCGCTAAATCTGGGCGATACGATTTCTTATACTATTGTGGTGACGAACTTCAGCAGCACCCCGCAAACCGGGGTGAATGTAAGCGATCTAGTGCCGACGGGCACAACGTACGTGGCCGATAGCGCAGAGGTAACCGTCTTCCCATCCATTGGTTCAGGAGGTAGCACCTCGTTGGTGTTCGATACCACGTCCACGTTTGTGGTGCCAAGCGGTGTGACCAACCTTATTGTCGAGGCGTGGGGCGCGGGCGGCGGCGGCGGCAAACCCAACACCGGCGGTGGCAACGCAGGCGGCGGTGGCGGTGGCGGCGGGTATGCCCGCAGCTCCATCGCTGTATCCCCCGGCAACACCAATACCGTATCTATTGGTGTTGGTGGCATCGCGGGCGCGGCGGGAGGCAGTTCATGGTTCGGCAACACCAATTTGGTTTATGCACAAGGCGGGCGCGGCGGAGGCGTGGGGTCCAATATCGGCGTCGGCGGATCGGCCAACAATGGCAACCAAGCCACATATAATGGAGGTGACGGCGGTACGGGCCATACCAGCGGGGGAAACAACAGGAAAGTCGGCGGTGGCGGCGGCGGTTCCGCATTCGACAATGCAAACGGCGGCGATGGCGAAAATGGAGGCTCACTAAGTGGTGGAGCAGGCGGGGACGGTGAAGGCGACGGCGGCAATGGAAACAGGCGCCTGGACAATGGAGAACCGGGGGAATTCCCCGGTGGCGGCGGCGGCGGTGGCGGCAATAGATCCATCGGTGGCGTTGGCGCCAGAGGACGCGTGATCATCAGCTACGACCTTCCCGGCGTCACGGCGGGCACAACCAATGCCCCGCCCTCGCTTGCCACGGATTGGACTATCGAACCGGGGGGCACGTTAACCGTAACGTTCGATGTGACGGTGGATAGCCCATCAGCGCTAGCCGAAATCGTAAATATTGCGGCCACAACCAGCGATCGCCAGATCATACCGATCGAAGCAGGCGTCACCAATGCGCTCGCCACTGCGGATCTTGCGGTAACGAAATCCGCGGATCCCGTTAACCCACTTCCCGGAAGCAATGTGGTTTATTCCATTATCGTGACAAACAACGGCGCTTTTAATGCCACCGGTGTGGAATTAACCGAGCCGTTGGCTAGCGGGTTATCGTACGTATCCGACACTGCATCCCAAGGCTCGTACAATAGCGGGTCCGGCATTTGGAGCGTCGGCACAGTGAATGCGGGGTCTTTTGCGACGTTAACGCTAACAGCCGCCACAGCGACTAATACGGCAGGACAAAGCATTACCAACATCGTCACGATCACCGGCAGCAATCAAGCGGACCCGGGCGCCGACAACAACAGCGCCACCTCGGTAGTTACCGTGGCAGGCGCGGATATCGCCCTCACGAAAACGGTGGATGATCCCGCGCCTTTTGCCGGTTTCGACGTCGTATTTACCATCACCGCCACCAACAACGGACCGTCCGAAGCCAATCTGATTGAAATTGCAGACGTGCTGCCCGGCGATCTGGCGTATGTCAGCAGCTCCGCATCCAATGGATCATATAACGACGGAACCGGCATTTGGGGTCTGGGCACGTTAACAGTTGGAGGCTCGGCCACCTTAACCATTACCGCTACCGTAGCGACCAACGCCATGGGCACGGTGATCACGAATATTGCTTCGCTTCAATCCTCGCAGCCCGCCGACCCGAATGCCCTCAACGACAGCGCATCCGCCGTGCTCGATGTGCGTGACCCGGACGAATTGGGCATTGAAAAAACATCCGATGTATCCGGCGTCATACGGCCTAACGATGTGATCACCTACACGGTTATCGTCACCAACAATAGCGCGGTAGCTCATACGAATGTCGTGGTAAACGATCCTATCCCCGCAGGCACAACGTATGTGCCGGGCAGCAGCGAATTGACAACATTTCAATCCGTAACCAACGTCTGGCAGGATTTATTTGGCAGCCGCTTGTACTCGCTAAACACCGGCAGCACCAATTTTCTATATAACTGGATAGAGCAAGGCGAAGGCACCTCGCCCACCGCCGGGCGGTATCAGGTGCTTTTCGATACTGTGCGCGGAGAAACCTACTCGCTGCGCTTACAAGGCGGTAGCGGAACGCGCTCGATCTATCGAGGTCTCGACCTTTCCCAATCCACAGCGGCCACCTTTTCGTTTGATTACCGGCGTGAAGATTTTTCTGCGGGTGGCGTGGTGCGTATTCAAGTGTCGTCCAACGGCAATGCCGGCGCATGGACCACCATTGACAACATCGGCGGCGCCGGCACCGACGGGGCGTACCTGGAAACAAACTACAACATCTCCGCCTGGATCAGCACCAACACCGCCATCCGGTTCAGCATGGACACCACAATGGGTTCCGGCGAAATATTCTGGGTGGACGACGTGCGCATTGTCGCCCCGGTCGTGGATCCCCAACCCGTCACCGTAGCCGGGGAAATTCCGCCCACCATGGTCAATGGCGCAACGCTTCTTCCGGGAAGCTGGCTTTCGTTGACGTTTGAAGTCACCGTCAACCCCATTCCCGTGGACACCAACATTGTAAACATCGCAACGGTGACCAGTGAACGCCAGACACTACCACGCAGCGCCGAAGTACGGGACAGTATAGAGTTTTCCGATATCGCGGTTACAAAGACAGTGGATGATATCGTGCCGATGGTCGGTGAAAATGTGACTTTCTTGATCACCGCGATCAACAACGGTCCTTTCACGGCGTCGGGCATTGAAATTCAGGATATTCTGCCCCCCGGTCTTTCTTTCGCGGGCGCCAGCGCGTCGGAAGGAAGTTACAATTCCGGCAGTGGCATTTGGACGATTGAAACGTTATCGGTCAGCAATCCCGTCACACTAAACCTCACCGCCGAAGCGCTGGACGCAGGCGCCGGGCAATGGGTCACCAACGAAGCTACGTTGTTTGACCTCGAGCAATTTGATCTCAACGAAGAAAACAATACCGACGAAGCCGCAATCCGAATTGCTCCTGTGTTTGCTCTCTTGCACGCGGAATACAACGAAGAAGATCAACGCGCGGAAATCCACCATTTCTTCCGTTCAAACATTGTCTACGATTTGCTGTATGTGGACGCGCCGTCGTTTGCCGACTCGTTAAGCGATCAATGGGGGCTGGCGGATCGCGGGGAACTAGCCATGCTTAGAGACGAAGGGGGACCCGGTCGCCTGCCGCCCCACGAACTGCCGAACGGGACTATTCGTTTCTACCGTATTTCCGCGCAAGGTTTCTGGGAAAACGAACCCCGTCGCGCCAGCGCCGAAGTCGCCGCGCTTAACAACGTGCATATTCAACCCGGCCAAAACTGGGTACGCTTGTGGGGCAATCCCTACACCAACCGTCTGGCCAACTCCTTTAGACACATGCTGCCCGCAGGTTACAGTTTGGTTGATGCCAGCTTGGTCAGTTGGTACGACCGCGCCCCATTCCCACCCGCGCCTACGCAAGAAGTCTTTCTTGTTCACGGCGAAACAACCAAAGAATGGATGCAAAGCCTGCCTGCGGAAAGAATGAATGAAGTAGCCGAGGATTTACCAGTCGGATTGCATAACGGATTTGTAGTCGAAATGCCGACCAACATGCCGTCCACGACATGGGTCATGATTCATCAACTGCCCACCAACAGTATCGTGCAAACCATACCGGGAGGCAACCGATACAGCTTGATTAGTCCTTTCACCGCCGAATCGTTTTCGCCAGCCCGTCTGAATCTGGTGGAAGCGGGCTTTACCGGCGGCAATGTTACGGTGCTTTCCGACTGGATGTGGAAACTGGACCGCACCATGCAAACCGCGCCTGCTGTCATTTGGTATCGCACCAGCGACCAAACCTGGCGTTTTACATCGCCCGGCAATCCGCTGGTGCCCGACAATTATTTCTCCCCTAACGACGCTATCGTCATCCAGACGCGACGATCCGCCCAGGACTTGATTTGGACAAACAGACCGGCCTACTCGGCCCCGACCACACGAATGACGCCTTAATGCGAGCAAGAAATGACAGAGCCATCATCGCTATACGAGGGCGCAAAAGTAAAACGTTTGCGCGCGCGCAAGCCGCGCTTTGCGCCGGTTGGCTGGCCATGCTGCTAACATTATGCAGCGCCTTGTTGCCCAGCGCGCAAGCTGCTATTGTAAACCTGCAAGCGTATGTGCTGCTGGAAATCTACCAATCCGACGGCACCACGCCTTTGCCCGACGGTTCCATTGTGCAAATCATAGGCAGCTTCGACAACGTCATGGATGCGCCGGAAGAACTGGGAGGCGGACTCACGGGTGACACCACCGGAGATGATGTGATTCTCAGCGTTATCACGATCAATTCCGCTGATCTCGGCATTCCCGGCACGTTTTTCTCAGGCAACACTTTTTTTGAAAGCGATGACATCAAATACATGTACATCCGTTTTTACGATACCACCTCATACCCGTTAAGCGGCACCGTGGACTGGGGGCAATCCTCCACGATTACTAATGCCGAGCATGTCGCGTTTAATGTATTGGAAATGGATTTCGTAGGCGGTTTTACCGCAAACGAAACCGATACGTTTGTCGTCATCCCCGAACCGGCTACGACACACTTGGTCCTTACCGCGCTATTACTTGTTTGGGCGCTACGCGCCCGGGCACGCCATAAAGCGCAAGCGCGTATACATCTTTACTTAACGGGACGGCCTGTGCCAGTAACCTCTCCGGTAAATCAGACTCCGCCGCAACCTCCGGGTCCGGAAACAATTCGGCTGCTCATGCAGATCGAACAAGGGTATATTATTGTCATGATTGTTTTGGCGTTGCTGTTTGTAGGCGTGCCTTCATGGATAGAAATGGAATCGCTGGAGTATATATTGCGTCGCGCCATGATTATATTGCTTGTAGCCATGCCTTTTGCGGTAGGCATCGCGGCGGAACGGATTGCGGTATCAGCCGAGTATCTGGCCAAGCGCGCACGAGGAGGACATTATGACTATTTTTAAATGGATCATGACATGCTTATGGCTGTCGGCGGGCCTGGCCCATGCCCAATTCATCACCCCGTTGCACATTGGCGCCGCCTCGCCTGTTCAAAACGAATTTGGCGAACCCGCCGCCGGCACGCCCGACGCGACGGGAGGGTTTATCCAGGTCCTTACAGCGCCCACCGACATTATTTATCCTCCCGATATCTTTGGCAATCCTCATCCCGACAATCCGCCTCTTGCCAACGCGACGTCCGCCATGGGTTCCCTCGCGGGGCGCGGCACAAATTCTGCCGGCCTTTTTGGCCTTTCCCTGACGAACCGGCCTGCTAACGGAACAAAAATATTTGTGCGCGTGTTTAATCAACCTGTCCTTTCCAATGCGCTGTATTACGGCGACTCGGATATTGTAACGGTCAGCGATAACCGTGCACTGGCGGTGCAGATTGACGGCACATTCAACTTAATTGACCCTGATCGCGACACCGCCGGCGACGGCTTGCCGGATTGGTGGAAATGGATTCATTTTCAAGACATTTTCGAAGATGCGCTCGGTGACTTTGATCTCGACGGCATGAGTAACCGCGACGAATACCTGGCCGGCACCAATCCCGCCGATGCGTTGTCCGCCTTGCAAATCAAACAACTGGCTTCTCCTTCGTTGCCTGCCTTGCGATGGGACACGGTACCAGGCAAAGCGTACCGCATCGAAATCACATACGATGGATTAAACGATCCCCCCGTATTTGACCCCATTCTCGATATTATCGTGGCCACCAACGAAACAACCGAAATAGCCTTGCCCGACGACATAATCGGTCCCCCGCATATGTTCCTGCGCATCCGCCTCGTAGATAATCCGTAAGCAAATCCATAGCAGCAGATAAACGCTTGATCCCGTGCATGTCTTTACTGTTTACTACGCAGTATGCATGTGATCACGAAATCCACATCATGGGATCGTCGCCAATTTCTCCGCTTGCTGGGCGGAGCAGGCGCGTTTATCGCCAGCCCCTCTGTTTTGCGCGCGGCGGTCCCCGAAAGCATTACGGTATCCATTTTGCATACCACGGATTTGCATAGCCACATTTTGCCCACCACCAATTACCAAGGCGTAACGGATCTCGGCGGATTCGCGCGATGCGCGACACAAATACGCCATTGGCGCAAACAATTTCCCAACCATATGCTGATTGATGTTGGCGATGTGTATCAGGGCACGCATGCCGGACTGCTTGCGCAAGGCCGTTACATGATTGATATTTTCAACATGCTGCAATACGACGGCTGGGTAATCGGCAACCACGAATTTGACTGGGGCATGGATCCATTGACCGAAGCTCTCGCACGCTCCGATATGCCTATCTTATCCGCGAACGCCATGACACTGGGCAAACCCGCGGGCACGCTGGACGACGAGGACCATCCTTTTGCGCACATTAAACCCTACATCCTAAAAGAAGTCGCAGGATTCAAAATTGGCATCATTGGCTTAACGACGCCCGGCATTCCCTACTGGTTCCACCCTTCGTTACACCAAGGTCTCGAATTTATAGATCCGGTCGAAGCCGCGCGCAACGCAATCCGGGAACTGAAAGCGCAAGACACCGATGTTATTCTTTTTGCTGGCCACATGGGTTTGCGACGCGGCGGCGATGATTTTGCGAATCGCGTGGAATCCCTTGCGCAAGCGTTTCCCGATGTCACCGCGTACATGGGCGGGCACACGCATCAGGATACGCCTAATGCCAACGTGCATGGCATGACATTTACCCAGGCCAGTTATCACGGCATTCATTGCGGACGTTTGGATTTAATATTCAACAAAAAAACAAGGGAACTAATGTGGGTGCAACCCATGACTTCCCTGATGGACGCGCGTTTTGAATTGGACCCGGCGGTGATCGCGCGCACGCACGAGGAACTGGAAACCTCGCAAGACTTGTTGGAAACCCCGGTAGGCGTGCTGGGCGCCACGCTCAACATTGAAAGCCAACCCGGAACGCCCAGCGAACTGGAAGAATTGATTGGCGCATCCATAATGGAAGGCATGGCCCGGCGTAAGATCCCCGTGGACGGCGTTATCCACGGCCTGTTATTTGCCGATGGCGCGTTTGAAGCCGGAACCAAAACGCTGGCGGACATGTGGAAAGTCATTCCATTCGAAAACCAAGTGGTCACCGCAAAACTAAACCGCAACGAATTAAAAACGATTTTGGAAGAAGTATACACCAACTGGAGCAAACGCAGCATTATGGGCATGCAAGCGAATGTTTCCGGGCGGGGGAAAAGCTTAACCGTGGACGAGATTCGCACTGCGGACGGCAAACCTTTACACGCCACCAAACGGTATACAATTGCTTTTAATTCATTCGACGCGCAATCCGGCGGGCACCGTTTTCTTGCGTTGCGCGAAATTCTTCAACAATCGTCCAGCGAAACCCAATTGCATTCCGCGCAAACACGCGATCTCTTAATTGAATACTTCAAAGAGCGCGACGCCGTCATGCCTGTCGCCATCGCGGCATAAAACAGAACAGGATCACGCCTGATCCCGCGCGAAATCCAGCGCGAAATAGGTAAGGATCATATCCGCGCCCGCGCGTTTAATGGCTAACAACGATTCGTCACGCGTTTTTTTCAAATCCAGCCAGCCCCGTTCCGCCGCGGCATGCAGTTGCGCATATTCCCCCGATACTTGATAGGCCGCAAGAGGCAGTAACGTGCGCTCGCGCAAGCGAGCAAGAATATCGAGGTACGGCCCGGCCGGTTTCACCATCAGCACATCCGCGCCTTCTTGTTCATCCAACAACGCGTCCAACAACGCTTCACGCACATTCGCCGGATTCATCTGATACGTGCGCTTATCCAACGGACCGGCCCCGGCGGCTTGCGCGCTACCCACGGCATCGCGAAACGGCCCGTAAAAAGACGATGCGAATTTCGCGGCGTACGACAAAATTCCGGTTTCGGTGAACCCGTTCTCATCCAACGCGCGCCGAATCGCAGCCACGCGCCCGTCCATCATATCCGAAGGCGCCACCCAATCCGCGCCTGCGCGCGCTTCCAACACAGCCAACTGACATAAACGATCCACCGTGCTGTCATTGTCCACATCCGTGCCTTGCGCGTTTAATACGCCATCGTGCCCGTGACGGGTGTACGGGTCCAGCGCCACATCCGTGATTACCGTTAACGACGGCGCCGCTTGTTTAACTTCACGTATCGCGCGGAACAACAACTGATCCGGATTTAACGCATGCGACCCCTCATCGTCTTTCACACCTGGTTCAAAACATGGAAACAACGCCACTGCGGGAATCCCGGCCTTGGACACGTCGCAACACACCTTTACCAAATGTTGGATATCGAGGCGATATACCCCCGGCATGGAAAGAACCGGCTCCGGCGCATCAAGGCTTTCTTTGACAAACAGCGGTTGAATTAAATCCGTCACATTGACATGCGTTTCTTCCACCAAAGCGCGGATGGACGGCGAGCGTCGGTTGCGTCGCATGCGTCGGGTCATCATTTTTTTTGTCATAAAGACTTGGTGCTCCCGCGTTCCGTTGATAGTTTTAAACGTTTGGCTCTACTGTATAACGATGGCACACTGATTGCATAGTTTATGAAATACATTATTCAAATACTAGGCCATTCACCCATGTTGCGCACGCACATTTTGTGGGGAATTGGAACAGCTATCGCACTGGTAATCGGCATGATTATCGGTGTATCCATTCAATCCCCTACGCAGGATAAAGAAAAAAGAGACCGCCCGGAACTCGCTCAATGCGTGCGGGCGGTGGACGGGGACACGATCGAAGTGGAGTGGCTTGGGAACACAGAACGTGTACGCATACTCGGCATTGACGCGCCCGAAACACGGCGTGGACAAAGCTTGAAGGCTCAGGCAGAATTATTAAGCATGGATCCTGAATTTCTCCTGCGCTATGGGGATATTGCAAGAACCATTGTAGAAAACTGGTTGTTGGATCGTCCCGTGCGGTTGATTTTTCCCGATGACGAAGTTGTGCGCGACAGTTTCGGGCGTTTACTTTGTTATGTGGAACAACAAGGCGTGGATATTGGCGAACGCTTGCTCCTTGGAGGCAATGCCATTATCTACGAAGCTGAACACCCACGAATGGACACGTATCAATTGTTTCAGGCGGAATCCCAAAAACAGCGGCGCGGCATTTGGCGCAATCTACAAAATGATTGAGCCCCTATCCTCGACGTGCTATACCATGGGTCTATGGGACAACACCAACCGGAAGGGGATGCTGAGAAGATATGAGTGCGGACGATAAATCACCAGCCATGGCCGTACTGGCCGCGTTACTTGCGGTTATTCTTGGACTTGCCATCGTGGCTTTATCGCTCGGTGTGGTCGTTAATGTATTCCGCGTTAAAGAACAAATACAGCCGGAGGCATCACCTCCCCCACCTGTCCGCGTGGCGGAACCACCACAGCCACTGCGCGTGGAACCGGAAGAAGTGGAACCGGAAGAAGAGGAAACGGCGCCTCCTACGCCGCTTCAGGAACCTATACCGGAGCCCGCTCCTATTATAGAACCCGAGCCGGAACCTGCAATAGACGCCGAGCAACCCCAGGAAGAACCCCCTCCTCCTGAAGCCGACATGACCGATTCTTACGAAGACAATGCGGCCGCGCCTACATTGGACGACCTTTACACCGCGCCCGACAACCGTGAAAGCGACATGCTTGTGAGAGACCGCTTGCGCATTTCCCTTAATCGCGCGGTGCCCCCGTTCGAGCTTGGGGATCGCGTCGAACTGCGTCGCACAAACGGCATGTTGCATCGCGGACAACTAGTCAGCGTAAGTTCCAACGATTTATTGATTGTGGATGGAGAAATACGCGAACGTGTCCCGCTACGCGAGCTGGATTATCCATCGCGACTTCGCGTGGATCCCGTGATGCGCGAAAGCTTGATTGAGCGACGATTAAGGGAATCCAACCAACGAGGCCGCCTTTGAAAACATCGCCTACCCTCTCTGAATTGGAACATCAACGCAAAGCGGGCCTGGATGCGTTGCCCTTGTGGCATCAACGGGCGGCATTACGCGACCATACGGAGGATCTTGCCGAGACCGAATTGACGTTGCCTTTGCTTTCCAGCTTGCCTTTGTCTCCCGATGAAGCGGATCAGGAAACCGGGGTGGCTCAATTCCTGACATGGTTGTGTGAGCAAGCGCCTGAAGCGCGCCGCGAAATGCTGGAATCCGACATTCATCTCCTTTCCTCGGCGCCAGCCATGCGTCACGAAATGCTGGCCAACCGTCCGTTTGGTTTTTATGAAGCTGCGTTTCCGATCATCGAAGATCATCAGGTGGTAGGCGTCCTATGGTCGGGCAAATTCCGGCGGGATCCGCTAAGTGAACAGGAATGCGAAAATATGGCTAGCCAGTTCAATCTGGACCCTGAAGATATTGCTTCCCGTGCGCGCTTGATTTCGCCTTTTTCGCCGGGCATGGAACATCGGTATCTCGATGTATACCGCCGGTTAAAAGAAAGCACAGAAGCCGCGCTGGCCACCCGTAAACGCATGCACGCGCTTGCGTCCGAACTGCTCGACACGGAACGGACACGCTCGCTGGGCACATTGTCCAGCGGCGTCGCGCATCACTTTAACAATTTGCTGTCGGTCATTCTGGGCTATTCTTCGTTTCTTCTGAACCGGCTTGAATTGCCCGAAGACGCGACACAAGCGTTACGCCAGATTTCGGATGCGGCGCAGAAAGGGCGACGGTTGACGGAAGAACTGCTTGCATTTGCAGGCAGCGAAGTAGAGGAAGATACCCTGTGTTCCGTGCATAACATCATGACAAGCGTACTTTCACTTTTGCAGACCCAGACGTCGGGACGTATTACGGTGGAAACGCATCTGGATGCCGCGAAAGACCAGGTTCTCGCGCCAAGAAGCATGATACATCAAGTCATGTTTAATTTATTGATCAATGCCATGGACAGCATGCCGAATGGCGGCGAGTTATCCATTAAAACATCCAATATAGAAGACGAGGATCGCGCGGAATCCATTCGCATTGAAGTACGGGATTCCGGCGATATTGACCAAGTCTCACGCGCTTCGCGTTTATCCAGTTTGATGGGCATGGTGGGACAATTGGAAGGCGAAGCGCGCAAACCTACCGCCAATAGTTCGGAAGTCACGCTTCCGCTGCATCGCAATGCGCCTACGCCACCCCCTGCGCGTGCCGTTAAGAAGCGCTTGGCTCCCAGCCTGATCTGGGTGGTGGACGACGATCCTATTTTTTGCGAAATGTGCGAGCGGGTATTAACCGATGAGGGCCATACCGTATCGGCCATTCCCAGCGGATCGGACATGATGCAGCAGTGGGAAAAAGGCGGGCAGCACCCCAACTTGTTAATTCTCGATTTCAGCATGCCGGAGTATAGTGGATTGGAATTGTGCACCTGGCTCCGTGACCAAGGATCACGCGCACCCATTATCCTGGTCAGCGGCTTGGCGCCGACGCAACCCGACATTCACAAAGCATTACAGATGCGCAAAACCTTTTTCCTGCAAAAACCATTTCCCGTCCCGGAACTCGCCGACATTGTCACCGTAGCCCTCGGCGAAACCTTGCTGGGGGAATAAAACACAAACATCAAATCGAAAACCCGGTGTCCACAAAATCCCGAGCACATCAACGATTACGAAGCAAAGCCGGGCGGGATAGAGGTCTTTCGACCCCATTATTCCAACATTCCATCACTCCATAACTTCATCATTCCATCATTCCACGCCAACGGCCTACAAATGCATCGCCATAATTTCCATGTCCCTTTATTCCGCCTCCAGTTTAATATCCAATGATCCTGTACATGCGCCGGGATAGATTTCCGGTTGAATTCGTGTCTGTAAGTTGTCGAATGGCCCAAGCCGCTGTTTCGGGAGGTTGTGATTCGACGAAGCTCCAAGTCCCGTCAGGCTCAGAGGCGGATTCCAGTTGGTATGTCCAGCCAACAAGGCTCGGATAATCGAGCGAAATACCGGAATTCGGACCGGATATATTTAAGACATTGGGCACGAAATCACGATGCGCTAAAAGGTTTTGCTCATCCCATATAGATAACAGAAACCGTAAACAATCGGGTAAGCGTGCGGCCCAAGCGGCTTCGTTATGAAACGCCCCGCAAGCAAGCGTGCTCAACAAATCTTCATTTTCCACGTAGCCATCGCGCAACCAATGATCCAGCACAATCCAGTAGTCCTCTACAAGCAATGTTTCTGGTGATCCGGCTGTGCCCATATCCACGTATAGGCGTAAATCTTGTTTAGGTTCATCTGCAATCCTGTCATTAAAATTCGGGCTGATCAGATAGGCCGGGGAAAAGGCTCCTATTTTTCCAAAGACATTGGTATGCCAGCCAAGGTACGTGGCGATGAGCCCGCCGGAGGACGAACCGGCTGTTAATGTATTCGGGCGGTCAGGCAGGGTGCGAAACTCCGCATCAATCTTGGTTTTCACGTCATAAATCAGGAAGCGCGAATAAACGTCGCCAAACCCTTGCCCGCCGGAATGGTCTTCGGGTGGTAAATATTCACGGGTTCGATTGCTAGTGCTATCCAGCGCGACCACAATGCATTCCCTTATACGGCCTTGACTAATTTCGCGCGTGGCGGTGATATCAGCGTCCCATGATCCAAACGCGCCGCCCGGGGCAAACACATTTTCACCATCGTGCATATAAAGTACTGGATAACGTTTCCAGGTATTCTCTTCATATCCCCGGGGCAGATAGATACGCATCGCGCGATCCGGCGATGGGGGGTGCGTGGACACCACGTTGGAGACGACCACCGAAGGAGGCGAAACCCATGCGGGGGGCTGGTAATTAAAGAGATCACCATCTTGTATAAAAAACGTGTCGAGCGTTGTAAAATAATTATGGGCAGGCGGAGTACCATATCCGGGAAACGGAGCATGATCGTACACGATATTCGTGCCCACCCATCCCGACATAACAAATTCAATGGAGGCCCCTGCTTCGCCAATGCCGGATACGTGATGAAGCCATTCACCGGGACTGCGTCCGGGAGCGATGACATGGAGGGGGGCCGATGTAAACGCATTTCCGGCAATCGAATACAGCATAAAAACATTGGTCAACGCACTGTGATAATAGATGGATTTTCCACCATAGGGCGCAGGTGAGCGGGGCGGTATGTCGAGCTCGTAATGGTTGTCCTCTCCGGGTGGTATAAACTGCGCTTGCGTTGGATCGCAAACATGCTCTACCGCGAGAGGGATAATAACCGGTTTGTATTCGACCGTAATGCCGGGCTCTATGGCTACAGCGCCGGTCCAGACATTCCCGGGCGTCCAGTACAACTTTGCTCCGCGTGACGGAACCCAATTCCCGATGTCGGGATGATTGCCGGTAATAAAGACAGCATAGCCGATACCGGTGTTGGTAGTGACCGAAAACGAAATAGCCGTCCTATCCGGACTATCTGCCTCCGTCACCGGGATCAGCCAGAGGCCAAGAATGCGTACAAAGAGGTATAAAAAAACACGCATGACCGATAGCATACACACGCACCATAACGACGTAAATGAAACCGTAATGACAACACGTCCCCATAAGAGACGCATAAGACAGAGCGGCCCGCCTCACGTTCCCCTCATTCAGTCCTGATTATAATCATGCTTGTAATCCCAATCGGCCACGCACGTGGCACGACCGGTAGGGACACAGCTTTTGTGGCCTCCATCGGCGTCGGGGTCGGAATCAGTATCGAACCCTGTTGAGCACTCCGCCCGGTCCTCATGATATGACCGTTGGGGATGACCCTTGGGGGATACAGCTTTTATGGCCTTGCGTTTGTGCCCGATTGTTTTTGATTTTGTGGGATTTCCAGCCTCCGCCCCCAATAATCACACGCTGCAACTTCATCGTTACAAATTCATGGTAAACGAACTCCCACTAATTCTCTGCCACCTAATTATTCATGACTCAAACTGCTCTAGCGGATACTTCCAAGATGATCTATCGACATATTTTCCGCCAGTGTGTCGTGCGGGATTAGAGTCTTCCGAAGGAAGATGATATAAAAAAGCGTGTATGTTTTATGCGGCCATTTTCACAAGTTCTTGATGATAATGCAGATCATGGCATTTGATGAACGTGGAGATTATCGCGTGACCT